>Ga0065165_1000024_pt1 | contig 247672 bp, 243 predicted proteins | sample AraplaMF_Cvi_mMF_FD_63813 | JGI IMG/M metagenome (GOLD analysis project Ga0065165, IMG submission 63813) | Arabidopsis root microbial communities from the University of North Carolina, USA - plate scrape MF_Cvi_mMF (version 2) (version 3) | ecosystem: Host-associated > Plants > Roots >...
CCTTTCCGATAAATGACTCGGACACGAACGAGCTGTTGAGAGGCTCGCAACAATCAAGCGCACGTCGGAAAGCAAGACGCCCGGCATGAGCCGGGCGTCTTGCTTGGGAGCGAACCGAAGGTCTGCCGATTGGCGTCGGTCCGTGGATCGCTCAAACGAAACAGCGCGACCTGGGACGTTCACTCGGCCGAGGCGACCTGCGTGTCGACGGCGTCGGCGCTGCGACGGCCGGTGATGTAGACCGTGGGCAACTGCTCGCGCTTCACGGTGATGACCACCGGATCCAGCGTGACGATCGAGGCGCGCATCTCGCGCTGACCTTGAGCATGAGCGAACCCGAGGCCCAGGACCATCGCCGCGACGGCACCGAAGGCGACTGCCTTGACGGTGGTGCTGGTGGCGGAAGTGATGCTGAGGCGGGTGGCGTTCATGTCGATCTCCTGAGGGGCGGTTGCTGTGTCGATGGAGTCAGTGTCCTCATCGAGACCCGGCGTGGCGAGCGCGGGGCGACGAAGCTGCGTCGCGGCGGCGTGAACTGCATCGGGCGTTGACAGGCGGTTGAGCGTGCCGGTCGGTGGCCACCGAGCCCATTGGGGACGATGCGTCGCTGCCGCCTACTCCTTGGTGCCTGCCCGCGTCAGGTTGAATGGCCAGATGTCCAATCGACCGCGCAGCATCAAACTGCCCCAGCCACCGAATATGAGGCCGACATAGAGGAACAGGTGGGTGGTCGCCCAGATGTCGACCGGATCATTGAGCTTTGCCTTCGACGGGTCTTCCGGCAGGTAGACCACGGCGACACGCTGGTTCAGGCGATAGGCTGGCGACAGGCTGCTGGATGCCTCTGCCTTGGCGATGCGTGGACGTCCTTGCGAGTCGACGAACGACACTTCCGCGCGCTGGGAAGTCTTGCCGTGCAAGGCGATGACAGAGCCGTAGGCCACTCGGCCCTGATGCAGGAACTCCCGCTCGACCCACCAACGCCAAGGCGTGATCGCCAGGAACAGGATGCCCAAACCAAGCAGGCCCAGGCCGATGCGCCGCTGGGTCTTCTCCGAAAATGGCTGGGTGCTGGTGGATCGTTTGAGCATCGTTGCCGACGATCAGTCCGCCCCCTTGAACACTGCCTCGATGTGATGCCCATCGGGGTCGACCAGGAACGCGGCGTAGTACGTGTCGCCGTAATCGGGGCGCAGGCCGGGCGCGCCGTTGTCGCGACCCGCGACCGCCAGCGCCTGGGCATGGAAGGCGTCCACCGCCGCGCGGCTCGGTGCCGCGAAGGCCAGATGGAAGCCCGGGCCGGGGGCAACGACCGGCGAGCGCAGCTTGAGGCAGAACAGGTCCTTGTCGTCTTCGAGCCCGTAGCCGATCGCATCGTCATCCTCGAAGACGCGGCGGAAGCCGAGGGCGCCCATCGCCGCGTCGTAGAACCTGCCGCTGACCTCCAGGGAGCTTGCCGGGAACGAGATGTGATGAAGCATGAAGATCGTCGGTGGAAGTGGGAACTGCCCGAATCATCGGTCATCCGGCTTTGCGCGAAGAGCAGCCGCGCCGATCCGCTCCAGCCCGCGAAACCGGTCGAAGTCATTTAGGCTCGGCCGCAAGGCGGTGATCTGGGTCTCCTTCCTCGGCGTCGCGCCATTCGCGCTGGCTCTGCCGCATGTCGGGCTCACGCTTACCGCCGTGCTGGCGGTCGCGACCGGGCTGGTGATGTCGTCGGCCTTCCTGCCCGATACGCGCAGGGCGAAACAGGCCGCCTGAAGGTCGCGGGGCCGGGCAGGGCGACGGGTTGGCCACTGGCGGCGGCCGCCGTCGGCCTGCCTAGTCGCGCTCCCATCCCCTTCATCATTCGCACGGACATTCACGGGCATCGCATCTTGCGCCTCTATGATGAGAGGAATTCTCATTTGCAATAACACCCTCCTGATGTCCGTCCGATCCGACTCGACCGTCCCGTTGGCGCGCACGATCGTGGGGCGCGTGCTGCCGCTGATCTCGCGCATCGTCGCTGCCGTGGGCGGCGGCTACGCGCTGGCGGCCCTGTTCAGCGTCGCCGTGCTCGCGCTGCCGGCCAACCGCATCCAGGCCGTCATCGGCGGCATGCTCGGCAGCTTCGCCGTCTACGCTGCGGCGGTCGTCTGGGTCTTCGCCGTGCGCAGCGCCACGCGGGCCTGGGTCGGCCTGCTCGTCGTCGCGCTGCCTCTGCTGCCCGTCGCGTGGTCCGTCTGGACTGCCGCCTCTCCTTCCGCATCGCCATGAACGCCGCCGTCGACGACACCCCGAGCGCGCCGCAGCCGCGCGGCATCCGGCAGACCATGTCGGACCTGCACATCTGGACCGGCCTGCTGCTGGGCTGGTTCCTGTTCGCGATGTTCCTGACCGGCACGGTCTCCTACTTCAAGGAGGAACTGTCCGGCTGGATGCGGCCCGAGATCGCCCGCCAAGCCGTGATGCCCGAGCCCGCGGTGGTCGCTGGGCGCATCGCCAGGGAGCTCGAGACCCTGGCGCCGGGCACCGCGCAATGGAGCATGCGCCTGACCGACGACCGGCACGCCACCGCCGACGCCTTCTGGCGCGTGGCGCCGAAGGACGGCGCGAAGCGCGCGTTCAAGCAGGCGGTCTTCGATCCCCGCACCGGCGCGCAGGTCAGCGCGCGCGAGACGCTGGGCGGCGAGTTCTTCTACCGCTTCCACTTCCAGTTCCACTACATGCCGGTGGTCTGGGGTCGCTGGCTGGCGGGCCTGGCGGCGATGTTCATGCTGGTGGCCATCGTCAGCGGGGTGATCACGCACAAGAAGATCTTCACCGACTTCTTCACCTTCCGGTGGGGCAAGGGCCAGCGCTCCTGGCTGGACGCGCACAACGCGCTGTCGGTGTTCGGGCTGCCCTTCCACCTGATGATCACGTACACCGGGCTGGTGACGCTGATGACGCTGTACATGCCCTGGAGCGAAATGGCCGGGATCAACTCGCCGGCGATGAAGCAGCAGCTGACCTCGGAGATGAACGCCTTCCTCCAGCCCGGCAAGCCGACGGGCGAGGCCGCGCCGCTGACCTCGGTCGAGGCGCTGGTGCGCGACGCCGAGCGCCGCTGGGGCGCCGGCAACGTGGCCCGTGTCACCGCGACGAACCCGGGCGATGCCTCCGCGCGCGTGGCGGTCACGCGCGGCGAGAGCGGACGGGTGTCGATGAGCCCGCAGTACCTGCTGTTCGACGGCGTGTCCGGGAGGCTGCTGGAGGAACGCGGCGGCGTCGGCCCCGCGGCCGAGACGCGCGGCGTGATGTACGGGCTGCACCTGGGCCGCTTCGGCGACGGCGCGACGCGCTGGCTGTACTTCATCGTCAGCCTGGCGGGCACGGCCATGGTCGGCACGGGCCTGGTGATGTGGACCGTCAAGCGCCGCCAGAAGCTGGCCGATCCGGCGCGGCCGTACTTCGGCTTCCGTGTCGTGGAACGGCTGAACATCGCCGCCATCGCCGGCCTGCCGCTGGGGATGAGCGGCATGCTCTGGGCCAACCGGCTGCTGCCCACGGGCCTGGACAAGCGCGCGGAGTGGGAGGTCCACGTGGTCTTCATCGTGTGGGCGTTGGCGCTGCTGCACGCGCTGGTGCGGCCGGCGAAGCGGGCCTGGATCGAGCTGTTCTGGCTGGGCGCGGCCTCGCTGGCGCTGCTGCCGGTGGGCAATGCGCTGACGACGGATCGTCCGCTCTGGCGCAGCCTGGCGCAGGGGGACTGGACCTTCGCCGGCGTGGAACTGATGTTCCTGGCCCTGGCGGCGCTGCTGGGATGGCTGGCGATCCGCACCGGGCGGCACGCGCCCAAGGGGCAGGCCGCCGCGAAGGCGAAGGCCAAGGCGACCGCGGACGTCAAACGCGAGTCGTCGCCCTCGGTGGCGACGGGCGCGACGGGCGCGGCGGGCGCCGGCACCGTCGGCCTGGCGCTCGATGCGGGCGGGGAGGGGGCGCGATGATGCATCTCATCAGCTTGCTGATCTGCCTGGCCGCCTTCGCGTCGCTCGCGATGGCGACGGATCGCGCCCAGTCGGACCTGCTGGGCCGCGAACTGCCCGCGGAGAGTTCGCGCGCGCTGCGCATCGCCGGCTGGGCCCTGCTGCTGCTCAGCCTGGCCTACGTCGTGGGCGAGCAGGGCTGGGGCCTGGGGCTGGTCAGCTACAGCGGGCACACCAGCGTCGCTGCGGGAGGGGTGTTCCTGGCGTTGATCGCCCGGCAGCGGCGGCGCTGACCGGTGCTCCCCCAGGGAGCGCGTGAGCGGATCCCCCCGGCTTGTAGTCCTTCGCCTGACTTGGTGTCGGCGCTGGTCCCCACTCCGGCTGGGGGTCGTCCGAGTCTCGAAAAGCTGTCGCCGGTCTCCCATCATTGAGTCATTCCAGGGAGACAAGAAATGAAGGTTGCACTGATCGAGGACAACGCGAGGCTGCGGCGCCTGATGGTGTCGCGCCTGCAGTCTGAAGCGTCCATCACCGTGGTGGGCCAGGCCTCGAGCGAGAACGCCGCGATCAGCACGATCGCACTGAGCGCGCCGGACGTCGTGCTGGTCGACCTGAGCATCGACGGCGGTTCCGGGTTGGGCGTGATCGAACGCCTGCGCGCCTCGCGCTTCCGGGGGCGGATCCTGGTGCTGAGTTCGGAAGACCGCGCCACCTACGAATCCCGCGTCCTGTCCTGCGGCGCGGACGGCTTCTACGACAAGGCCTGCGACTTCGAGCGGCTCGTCGACGAGCTCTGCACGCTGTCCAACAGCGCCTGGATGGCGGACTGACGCCCGGCGGCGCCTGTGTCCCGGCGCCGACTGTGAGGTCACCGTGGCCTGAAGCGGCCAGCAGTGCCCAGGTTGTTGCCACCAGCACAGAGCCCTTTTCCCGTGGCGGTGAATTGCTGTCCTTCAATCATTCGAGTATTCTCGAAATATGGAAGAAGCAGAAATCGTTCGAGCCCTGGGCGCCCTGGCGCAGCCGTTGCGGCTCCAGGTATTCCGTGCGCTGGTCGTCGTCGGTGAAGCCGGCCTGACGCCGGGGGCCATCCAGGAAGCGCTGGGGGTGCCCGCCGCGACCTTGTCGTTCCACCTCAAGGAGCTGGTCGCGTCGGGCCTCGTCACGCAGGAGCGCGCCAGCCGCAACCTGATCTATCGGGCCGCGTATGACCGCATGAACGCGCTGCTCGGCTATCTCACCGAGAACTGCTGCCAGGGCGCGTCTTGCGAGGTGACGCCGGCTTCCTCCGGCTGCGGCTGCTGATCAGGACCTGCTCATGACGTCCATGACAACCAACGTGTTGATCCTCTGCACCCACAACTCGGCCCGAAGCGTGCTGGGCGAGGGCATGCTGAACCACTGGGCCCAGCGTCTGGGCAAGGACATCCAGGCCTTCAGCGCCGGCAGCGCGCCGAGCGGGCGCATCAACCCGCATGCCCTCCAGGCGCTGGGCGACGCCGGCATCGACACGAGCGCCTGTCGCAGCAAGAGCTGGGACGAGTTCGTCGCCGATGGCGCGCCCGAGATGCGTGTCGTCATCACCGTGTGCGACAGCGCCGCGGCCGAGCAGTGCCCCTACTGGCCCGGCAGTCCAGTCAAGGTCCACTGGGGCTACGCCGACCCGTCGAACGCGCCCGAGGCCGACAAGCCCCAGGCCTTCGAGCTCACGCGGCAGGCCATCGGCTACCGGATGCTCCAGCTGGCGCAGTTGCCGCTGGAGACCCTGTCCAACGCCGAGCTGCAGCGCGCGCTCGATGCCATCTCGACGTCCTGAAGCACGGCCATGAACACCGCAACCCTCGAGCCAATCGCCTCCGCGACCAAGCCGGCCATCAGCTTCTTCGAGCGCTACCTCAGCGTCTGGGTCGCTCTTTGCATCGTGGTCGGCGTCGCGCTGGGCCAGTTCTTCCCCGGCGCGTTCAAGGCGATCGCCTCGCTCGAAGTCGCCCGGGTCAACATCCCGGTGGGGCTGCTCATCTGGGTCATGATCGTGCCGATGCTGTTGAAGATCGACTTCGCAGCGCTGGGGCAGGTGAAGGCCCATGCCAAGGGCATCGTCGTCACGCTCTTCATCAACTGGGCCGTCAAGCCTTTCTCGATGGCGTTGCTGGGCTGGATCTTCGTGCGACAGCTCTTCGCCCCCTGGCTGCCGGCCGACCAGCTCGACAGCTACATCGCCGGCCTCATCCTGCTGGCCGCGGCGCCGTGTACGGCGATGGTCTTCGTCTGGAGTCAGCTGTGCAAAGGCGACCCGTACTTCACGTTGCCGCAGGTCGCGCTCAACGACGCGATCATGGTGGTCGCCTTCGCGCCCATCGTCGCGTTGCTGCTGGGCCTGTCCTCGATCACCGTGCCGTGGGACACCTTGCTGACCTCCGTCGGCCTGTACATCATCCTGCCGGTCATCCTGTCGCAGCTGTGGCGCAAGCTGCTGCTCAAGCACGGCGCCGGGTATTTCCAGGCCGTCGCGGCCAGGCTCGGCCCGTTCTCCATCGCGGCGCTGCTGCTGACCCTGGTGCTGCTGTTCGCCTTCCAGGGCGACCGCATCATCGACCAGCCGCTGGTGATCGCCTTGCTGGCCGTGCCCATCCTCATCCAGGTGGTGCTGAACTCGGGCCTGGCCTATTGGCTCAACCGGAAGATGGGCGTGCAGCACTGTGTCGCCGGCCCGTCGGCCCTGATCGGCGCCAGCAACTTCTTCGAGCTTGCGGTGGCAACGGCCATCAGCCTCTTCGGCTTCCAGTCGGGCGCTGCACTGGCGACTGTCGTCGGCGTGCTCATCGAGGTGCCGGTGATGCTCGCGGTCGTCGCCCTCGTGAACCGTTCGCAGACTTGGTATGAACAAGGAGCACAGCGTGCCTGAACTGGACCAGACCTTTCCGGCCTCGGCGTCGGAGCTTGTCGACGACGGCCGAGAAGCTGTCCGAACGGGTCAATCAGCGCGGCCTCTGAGCGCTGGGGTCGAGGACCGGGGGATCCAGGGATTGCCGATCGCCGTGCTCGGGGCCGGCCCCGTCGGTCTGGCGGCCGTGGCGAAGCTCATCGAGCGGGGCCTGCCGTTCGTGCTGCTGGAAGCGGGTCGCGAGGTGGGAAGCCACCTGGAAGACTTCGGCCACGTCCGACTGTTTTCGCCATGGCGCTACAACGTCGATGGCTCGATCGCGGCCTTGCTGAAGCCGACCGGCTGGACCGCGCCGGACCCGGATGGACTACCGCTGGCGCGGGAGGTCGTGGAACAGGTGCTGAAGCCGTTCGCGCGATTGCCCGCCGTCGCGGCAGGCCTGCGGCTCGGCGTGCAGGTCCTGGCGGTCAGTCGGGAAGGCATCGACAAGGTCAAGAGCGCCGGGCGCGATCAGGCGGCCTTCGTGATCCGTGCCCGACGTGGCGATGAGCATGTCGAGCTTCGAGCGCGGGCCGTCATCGACGCGACCGGGACGTGGCGGACGCCGAACCCGCTCGGCGCCAACGGGCTGCCGGCCATCGGCGAGCGGGAGGCCGCCTCGCGCATCTTCTACGGCATCCCTGATGTGCTGGGCGCGCATCGCCATCGCCATGCGGCCAGACGCACGCTGGTGGTCGGCGCGGGGCATTCCGCGGCGAACGCGCTGCTGGCGCTGGCCGAGCTCGCCAAGGCGGAGCAGGGGACGCGCCTGGCGTGGGCGGTGCGCTCGCCGGTGCTCACCCGGGTCTTCGGCGGAGGCGATGCCGACGCGCTACCGGCCCGCGGGCAACTGGGCGCGTCCCTCCGGCGCATGCGCGACGCGGGCCAGCTGGAGTTCCTTGGCGGGTTGCGCATCACGGAGATTCGCGAACGGGCGGGCGCGCTGACGGTGGTGGGTCTGGACGTCGAGGGGCGGCAGATCGAGGTGGATGGCATCGATGAAGTCATCTGCGCGACCGGTCAGCGCCCCGACCTGTCGCTGACGAGCGAGCTCCGGATCAAGCTCGATCCCTGGCTGGAGTCGACCGACGCGCTCGGCCCGCTGATCGACCCCAATCTCCATAGCTGCGGGACGGTCCGGCCTCATGGGCATCGTGAGCTCTCGCATCCGGAGCCAGGCTTCTACACGCTGGGCGTGAAGAGCTATGGCCGTGCGCCAACCTTCCTGATGGCGACGGGTTTCGAGCAGGCACGGTCCGTCGTGGCGGCCATCGCCGGAGACATCGAGGCCGCCGACCGGGTGGAGCTGGAACTGCCCGAGACCGGCGTCTGCGGGACCGGCGTGCCAGGCGTTTCGGGAACCGATGGTGGCTGCTGCGCAGCGCCCCGGCAGTCGCGGACCGCTACGCCGGAACCCGTGGCGGCGAAGTCGGGCGGCTGTCGGCCGAAGTCCTGCGGCCCGGCTGTCACTCCGCCTGCGCCACCTGCTTCGCGTTGCTGCGGCTGAACCCACGACGGGCATGAGACGCACGAGTACCGTCGTTGCGCTGGGGCTGGCCCAGACATTGGCCTGGGCATCGACCTACTACCTGCCGGCCATGCTGGCCGCGCCGATGGCCCGGGACCTGGGCGTCCCGGTGCCGGCGGTGTTCGCGGCGTTCTCGGCGGCGCTGGTCGTGTCCGCGGTGCTGGGGCCCTTGGCCGGGCACGCCATCGACCGTTTCGGCGGCAGGCCCGTCCTGATGGCCACCAACCTGGTGTTCGCGCTGGGCTTGATGTGCCTGGGATCCGCCTCGGGTCCGACCTCGCTCCTGGCCGCGTGGATCGTTCTCGGCATCGGGATGGGCAGCGGTCTCTATGAGGCTGCCTTCGCCGCGCTCGTCAGGCTGTGGGGACACGACGCCCGCGGGGCCATCACGGGCGTCACGCTGTTCGCGGGATTCGCCAGCACGGTGGGGTGGCCGCTGTCGACGTATCTCGAAGTCCACCACGGGTGGCGAGTGGCGTGCTTCGCTTGGGCGGTGCTTCATCTTGGCATCGGCCTTCCGCTGAACGCGTTGCTGCCGCGAGTCGACTGGAACGCCGCGCCGACGTCGTCCCCGGGCGCCGAAGCATCCCAGGCGGCGGAAGGCCCGCGACCGGGCCTGCGCGCGTCGCTGGTCCTCGCCTGGGTCTTTGCGACGACCTGGTTCATCAGCACCGCGATGGCGGCCCATTTGCCCCGCGTGCTGCGGGCGGGGGGCGCCAGCCTCGAGACGGCGGTGCTGGTGGGAGCGCTCATCGGTCCGGCCCAGGTGGGTGCCCGCCTGCTCGAATTCGGCTTCCTGCGGCGGCTGCATCCGCTGTTGGCCGCCAGGCTGGCCGCCGCGCTTCATCCGCTCGGCGTGCTGGGCCTGGGCGTGGCCGGCATGCCCGCGGCGGCGCTCTTCGGTCTGCTCCACGGCGCAGGCAACGGCATCTTGACCATTGCCAAAGGGACGCTGCCGCTGGTGGTCTTCGGCGCGCAGGGCTATGGTCACCGACAAGGCGTGCTCATGGTGCCCGCCCGCGTCGCGCAGGCGCTGGCACCCTGGGCTTTCGGCCTGGCCATCGATCGGTGGGGCGCCGGCGCACTGGGGCTCACTGCCGGCCTCGGCGTACTGGCCTTGGTGAGTCTCTTTCTCCTCCCGACGAAGAGATCCTAGACGGGGCCCCTCTTCATCGCTCGACGCCCCGGACGGCCTCAGTGCGAGTGCCCGGCGTGATCGCCGTCCTTGTTGTCCTTCGCCGGCATCGCCGCCGTGAGCGCGCGCACCGGCGCCTTCACCTCGACGGTCTGCCGGGCGCCGGCGCGGTCCTCGAAGATCAGCGTCAGCGGTACCTGATCGCCGGCCTTCACCTGTGCGGGCAGGTCCAGGAACATCAGGTGGAAGCCGCCGGGCTTGAGCTCGACCGTCTTGCCCGCGGGCAGCTCGATCGCCGGGACCTGGCGCATGCGCATGACGTTGTCCTGCATCGCCATCTCGTGCACCTCCGCCTTGGGCGTGATCGGCGTGGTGACGCCGACGAGCTTCGTGTCCTTGGCCGCGGTCAAGCGCATGAAGGCGCCGGTGGCCTTCTGTTGCGGGACGGTGGCGCGCACCCAGGCGTCGTCGACCTTCACCTGCGCATGAGCGGCGGAAGCGAGCAGCGCGCCCGCGGCGAGCAGCAACGCGCGGACCTTGAGCGTCTTGTTGGTCTTGTCGGTCTTGGGGGTCTTGGGGGTCTTGCGGTTCATGTGGGTTCTCCGGAGATGATGTGGTGGAAGGTGTTTCGACGCCCGGTCATCGGGGATCGACGCACGAGCCTCGATGGACGGCTCAGGCCTCGAGCAGGTGCCGCACGTCCTCGGCGAGGTCGGCCGCGCTCATCTCGTGCTTGATGGCCAGGCGCGGCTTGCCATTGCGGTCGAAGACGGTGCTGATCGTCGAGTGGTCCATCGTGTAGCTGCTGCCGGTGGCGACCTTGCCGTAATAGACCTTGAACTCCTTGGCGACGGCGGCGGTGCCGGCCGCGTCGCTGTACAGGCCGAGGAAGCTCGGGTTGAACGCGGCGGTGTAGGCGGCCAGCACCGGCGCGGTGTCGCGCTCGGGATCGATGGTCACGAACAGGACCTGGAAGTCCTTGGCGGCGTCGCCCAGCATCTGGTGCACGGCGGCCGCGCGCGTCAACGCGGTGGGGCAGACGTCGGGGCACTGCGTGAAGCCGAAGAAGATCATCACGACCTTGCCGCGGAAGTCGGCCAGCCGGTGAGGGCGGCCGTCCGAGCCCTGCAGCGAGAAGTCGCTGGCGTAGCTCACCAGCGAAAGATCGATGCCATGGAAGGTTGGCGAAGGCTTGCAGGCCGCCAGGGGCAGCAGGCAGGAGGCGATGGTCAGCGCGCGGCGGCGCGCGTCGACGGCGCCAGCCTGAAGAGGCAGGGATAGGTGTCGCATGTTCGGAAAGACGTGGACCGACCTGTCGCGTGGGCGCGCGAGCGAAGGCGACAGTGTCAGTCGTGGCGTGCTTCGCAGCCGGGAGGGCGCGAAGGGCGTCTCGCCCGCAAGGGGGCGAGCGTTCGTCGATCAGGCGACGGCGGGAGGTCCGCGGGCGAGCGAAGGCGCCCACGCGAAGAGCGGGCGCGGCGCGGCGAGGAACAGCCGCGGACGCTCGAAGGTCAAGGCGTCGGGCGGTGTCCAGGACAGCGCGGCGGGCGGCAGGTCGGGCGCGCCATGGTGGATCGCGCAGTACGGGCAGTTCATCGACGAGTTCATCAGCGACGAACTGTCGCGGCTCGTGTCGACGTCGCCGGCGGCATCGATGACCACGAGCTTGGCGCCGGTCGCTGAGCAGATCTCGGCGAAGGTGGCACCCTGGCGGACCAGCATCGCATGCGACAGCGACGGCAGCATCGCCGCGAGCAGGATCGTGAGGCTCACGAGCCATGCCCAGCGCCTGATCGATGTCCGCGTGGCTTGCATGTCGGCGATTCTATGACGCCTCGCCGGGAGGGCGCCCCAGCCTGACAAGACCTGTCCCCGCAAGCGAAACGGCGCGTCGGCCGGAGCTGCCGCGATCGCCGTCGTGGCGCGGCCGGCCCTTACGGTGTACGGAGCAGACGCAGTGTTCGGTGGCGCACTTAGCGTGACTGCATCTCGAACATCGCGGCCTTGCCTGAGTGCGGTGCACGGGCCCGGCGCGCAGGAAATCACGAGGGGGTCAGCGCCCCGCCTTCAATTGATCGGTGCGCGGCCGATGATGGTCCGTTGAGATGCGTTCGCGCATTCACGATCATAAGAATGAGGTGGCCTTGAGCTTACGAGAAACAAGAGTCCGGGATGTCGCTCGTTGTGGAAAGACGGGTCTGAAGCGCCTGGCGCTGGCGGCAACGATCGCCTGCAGCAGCGTGGCGGTCATGGCGCAGGATGCATTGCTCGACCGGGCATCGTCCCTGCTGGCGCAGCGAGACGCGGCGGCCGCCTATGCCTTGCTGGCACCGGCTGAATCGAGCCGCGCCGGCGATCCTGCCTTCGACTATCTCCTCGGCATCGCCGCACTGGACGCTGGCCATGTGACGCGTGCCATCTTCGCGCTGGAGCGCGCCGTCGACGCACGTCCGGATGATCGGCTCGCGCGGGCCGAACTGGGCCGCGCCTACCTGGCCGCCGGCGATACCCAGCGGGCGCGCGAGCAATTGAGCCGTGCGCGTGCCGGCGATGCGCCGCCCGAGGCCGCCGCCGCGATCGATCGCGTGCTCGGCGTCGTCGACCAGGTCGTCCCGCGGCGCGGGACGCGTGTGTCAGGCTACGTGGAACTCGGCGCCGGCTACGACAGCAACGTCAACAGCGCGACCAACCAGGGAGAGTTCGCGATCCCCGCGTTTGGCGGCATCCTCTTCCAGACCACGCCAGAGAGCCGTCGCCAAGGCGCGATCGTGGGCAACGCCGCGGCCGGCGCGCTCGTGGAGTTGCCGCTGTCGGACACCTGGAGCCTCGTCGGCGCCGCCAATCTCCGGCACACGGCCAATCGCGACGTCCACGACCTGGACACGCTGCTCGCCGACGCGACGGCCGGAGTGCGGCATACGGCCGGCTCCCAGAGCCAGACCGTTGCGCTGCAGGCAGGTTCCGCGCGCGTCGGATCGCGCCGCTATCGCGACGTCGGGGGCATCACCGCGCAATGGCAGTCGCAGTTCGGTGAGAGCCTCCAGGGCAGCCTCTTCGGCCAATGGTCCCGCCAGGACTTTCCCCACGAGGCGGGCCGCGACAACGACCGGTCCGTGCTGGGCCTGGGCCTGGCACGCAGCTTCGGCGGCGGCGTGACGCTCGCCTACGGCAGCGTCTACCTCGCGCGCGAGCGCACCGATCCCGCCTTCGCGTCCTTCGGGCATCGCGGGCGCGGGGCGCGGATCGGGCTTGAACGCCGCCTCACCGGCGATCTGGTCCTCTTCGGCGAAGCGCAATTCGAGGATAGGCGCCACGACGGCGACGAACCCTTCTTCGACACCGTCCGGCACGACCGGCAGAAGGACGCATCGGCCGGCCTGCGTTATCGCATCGGCGAGCGCTGGGAGTTCACCGGCCAGTTGCGTTACACGCGCGCCGCTTCCAACGTCGTGCTCTACGACTACGTGCGCAACACCTTCCAGCTCACCCTCCACAGGAGCTTCCCATGACCCTGGCCTCCAGACGTTCTTCCGGCCGTCGCGCCGGCACCGCCTCCGCGCCCGGCCTGCGCCACCTGGTGGCGATGGCTGCGCTGTGCGCGGTCTCCGGCCTGGCCTGGTCGGGACCATCGGCGACGGTGCTGTTCTCCAGCGGCGAGGTGCGCGCGGTGTCCGCCAAGGGCGAGGTGCGCGAGCTCAGGACCGGCGCCCAGGTCGAGTCGGGCGAGACGGTCCAGACCGGCAAGGGCCGCGTGCAGCTGCGCATGGTGGATGGCGCCATGATGGCGCTGAGCGAGCAGACGACATTGCGGCTGGACGACTATCGCGTGGCGACGACGCCGGACGGCGAGGAGCGCGGCTTCATGAGCCTGGTCCGCGGCGCGCTGCGCACGATCAGCGGCAGCATCGGCCATCCGCGCGCCGAGGAGTACCGGCTCGATACGCCCTCCGGCACGATCGGCATCCGCGGCACCGAGTACACGGCGGCCGTCGGCGGCGACGGCGCGCTGGAGGTCGGCGTCATCGGCGGTCGGGTCGCGGTCTGCAATGACGGCGGCTGTGTCGACGTGCCCAAGGGCTTCTCGGCGTTGACCCCCAGTCGCGCCGTGAAGCCCGCGGTCTCGGTGAAGCCGCTGGTGCTGCTGCAACCGGCCAACGCCGGCACTGTCGCGGTCGCGCCGGCCGAGGCGGCGACGCATGCCGCGGAAGGCGCGGCCGCGCGCAGCAGGCCCACGTCGGGCGAGCAGGTGTCGCAGTTCCTGGTCGCCGCCCTGACGCCGCCGACCGCTGGAACTCCGGCGACGGGCGGGAACGCGCCCGCGGACGAGGACGCGCTGCCGACACTGCCCGGCTCGACGAGCGTCGGAGCCGCTCCAGGCGGCGGGACTGGCGGCCAGAACGCACCGATCGTCGTGGTGACGGCACCTGCGCCGGCACCGTCGCCCGCAGCTTCACCCGCGCCGTCGCCTTCGCCTTCCCCGGCGCCCGCGCCGGCGCCCGGGCCGTCGGGGCCGCCGGCTGCGCCAGCGCCGCCGACGTCACCGGCGCCGCCCGCTCCGCCGACGCCGCCTACGCCTCCGGTCCCGCCGGGGCCCGGGGAGTCGCCCCCCGGACCTGGCCCGACCCCACTCCGCGACGGCAAGGTCACGCTCGGCCTGGTGTGGAGCACCGACAAGGGCGACGTCGCTTCCGGCCTGACCGAAGGGACGGCGCGCTTCAATCCGCAGGGCGGCCTGCGGGAGGCGGACAACGCCGCGACCGGCAAGTCCATGCTCGAGAGGGGCAAGCCGGTCGATGCCGGCGCCGACGGCGTCATCGGCTGGGGCCGATGGACGGATGGCGAGAGCAAGGTGAAGGGCACGTCCAACGGCAAGGGCGTCGGCACCGGCCATGTGGCGACGCTGCATTACTTCGCCATCGCCGCGACGCCGACGGGGCCGGTGAACGGCCAGTTCTCGTCGATGGCTTCCACCGCGCCGACGGTGCAGTCCGACGGCAAGCTCGTCGCCACCGGCGCCGTGAACGGCGCCAGCGGATCGTTCAATGCGTCCTTGCAGCTGCAGCTCGGCGGCAAGGCCAGCTACTCGCTCACGGTGCCGGTGGCGGGCCAGACCTTCTCGCTGGTGGGCGTGGCGACGCAGACCTCGGCGTCCGGCTTCTCCGGTGTCTCGCTCATCTCCAGCACCGGCACCGGATGCCAGGGCGGCTGCACCGGCAGCCTGGGCAACAACGTCTCGGTGATCGGCCAGATCGCCGGCGTGGAGGGGACGAGGGCCGGCGTCGCCTACGGCTTCGACAGCCGCATCGGCAACGTGTCCGGCGTGATCGTCTTCAAGCGTTGAACCGATGAGCTCCCCCGACCTCCGCCACCCGAAGCGATCCGTCGACGCGGTCCGGCTCAAGGGCCTGATCGAGACCTGCATCATGATGTCCATGAGCCGGGACCGTCAGGCGCTGCTGCAGCAGCTGCTCGGCGAAGGGCGCCGGCTGCTGCATTGCGACGGGGCGACCATGTACATGGTGACGGAGCAGCAGACCTTGCGCTTCGAGCTGCGCACCCGCAGCGACCCCCTGCCGTCGCAGCAGATCCCGCTCTACAACGAGCAGACCGGCCGGCCCAACGAGAACTTCGTCTCCGTGTACACGGTGCTGCACAACCGCGCCGTGCTGATCGACGACGTGTATGCGGAGAGCCGCTTCGACCTGACCGGCACGCGGGCCTTCGATGTGGCGACCGGCTATCGCACCGTGTCCATGCTGACGGTCCCGATCGCGCCTCGCGGGGGCGCGCCGATCGGGGTGCTGCAGTTCATGAACGCGCTGGACCCGGCGACCGGCGCCATCGTCCCCTTCGATCCCGAGACGGTGAGCCTGGTGGAGGCGATCGCGGCGCAGGCGGCGGTGGCCTTGGACAACCTGTCGCTGGTGGAGTCGCAGAAGGAGCTGATGGGCAGCTTGATCCGGGTGCTCGCCAATGCGATCGACGCGAAGAGCCCCTACACCGGCCGTCATTGCGAGCGCGTGCCGGAGCTGGCGATGATGCTCGCGCGGGCCGCGAGCGACGCGACCGAGGGGCCGCTGCGGCATTTCGCCTTCCGGTCCGAGGAGGAGTGGGAGGAGTTCCGCATCGGGGCCTGGCTGCACGACTGCGGCAAGGTGACGACGCCCGAGTACGTGATCGACAAGGCCACCAAGCTCGAGACCATCCACAACCGCATCCACGAGGTCCGGATGCGATTCGAGGTGCTGCGGCGCGACCTGGAGATCGCGTCGCTGCAGTCGCGGCTGGCCGGCCACTGGACCGACGAGGCGCAGGCGGCGCACGAGGCGGCGCTCGCGCAGCTCGACGCCGACTTCGCCTTCGTCGCCAGGTGCAACGTGGGCACGGAGGCGATGGACGACGACGAGGTCGAACGACTGCATCGCATCGGGGGGCGTCGATGGCTGCGCCACTTCGACGACCGGCTCGGTCTGTCGGCGGCCGAGCTGGCGAGCCGCGGCCAGGAGCCGGTCGAGGCGCTGCCCTGTAGCGAACCGCTGCTCGCCGACCGGCAACGCGACATCGTGCCGAGGTCTCCGCAGGACCGGCCCGATCCCGCCTACGGCTTCAGGATGGAGGTGCCCGAGCATCTCTACAACCGCGGCGAACTGCACAACCTCGGGGTCCGCAGCGGGACGCTGACGCGGGAGGAACGCTACAAGATCAACGAGCACATGGTGCACACCGTCATGATGCTCGAGCAGATGCCCTTCCCGAAGCACCTGCGCCGCGTTCCGGAGTACGCCGGCACGCACCACGAGCGCATGGACGGCAAGGGATATCCGCGCCAGCTCGGCCCGGACCGTCTGTCGGTGCCGAGCCGGATCATGGCCGTGGCCGACATCTTCGAGGCGCTGACCGCGTCGGACCGTCCGTACAAGAAGCCCAAGAAGCTGTCGGAGGCGCTCTCCGTGCTGCAACGGATGGCGGGGGCGCATGTCGACCCGGACATCTTCAACCTGTTCCTGGCCTCGGGCGTCTACCTGGACTTCGCGCGCAAGCACCTGGACCCGTCGCAGATCGATGTGGAGGACGCCGCGCCCTACTACGCGGACGCCCATGGCTGACGGCGGCGCCCGCATGTCGCGCTGGGCCTGGCTGGTCCCGCTCGGCGCGATGGTGGCGGCGCTGGCGCTGGTCGTGGTCAGCCCCGTCCCGTTGCGCTCGGCGCGCAACGCGGTGTTCGACCAGTTCCAGCGCTGGCATCCGAGGCCCTATCAGGCGCCTCCCGTGCGCATCATCGACATCGACGAGGACAGCCTGCGTCGCGTCGGTCAGTGGCCGTGGTCCCGGGCGCAGGTGGCGCGCCTGCTGGACGCCGCGCGGCAACTCGAGCCCGCGTCCGTGTCGCTGGACATCATGTTCCCCGAGCCGGAGCGGCAGGCGCGCGGCCAACTGGGCGCCCCGTCGGCCGACGAGCCCGACCAGGCGCTGGCCCAAGCCCTGCGGCGCGGGCGGGTGGGACTGGGGTTCGCGCTGACCGGGCCGCGGCAGGGGGACGGCGCGGCAGGCGCCAGCCGCGATGAGCTGATTTCCAAGGCCGGTTTCGTCGCCGTGGGCGGCGAGCCGATCCGGTCGGTGCCGGCGTTCTCGGACAGCGTGTCCAACCTCCGCGACCTGCAGCTCGCGGCGGCGGGACAGGGCGCGATGACCTTCATGCCGGACGTCGATGGCGTCGTGCGCCGGGTGCCGCTGCTGTTCAGCCTGCGAGGTCGACCGGTGCCGTCGCTCACCGCGGAGGCGCTGCGCCTGGCCGCGGGCGCCGACGCCCATGTGGTCCACGCCGCGGGCGACGACGGCGGCGTCATCGACGTGCGCATCGGCGTGCATCGCGTGGAGACCGACCAGACCGGGGCCATGTGGATGCACTACGCGGCGCCTCGTCCCGAGCGCTATCTGCCGGCGTGGCAGGTGCTGGAGGGGCGCGTTCCACCGGACTCGCTGAAGGGCCGCCTCGTCCTGGTCGGCACGTCTGCGCAGGGGCTGCTCGATCTGCGTTTCAGCCCGTTGGGCGGCGTCATTCCAGGCGTGGAGGTGCATGCGCAGGCGCTCGAGCAGATCATGTCGGGCCAGCAGTTGCGCAGACCGGGATGGGTGCCCGCGGTGGAAATCATCGTCGCGTTGATCGGATGCATCGCGGTGGGAGTCGTCGCGATGAAGGCACGACCGGGTCGCTCGAGCCTCGCCTTTGTCGGCTTGGCCGCCATGATCGGTCTGGCGGCGTGGACCTCCTTCCGCGTGGAGCGGCTGCTGCTGGATCCGAGCGCGCCCATCCTGGCGATGACGATGGTGTTCGGCCCGACCATGCTGCTGCGCCATCGATGGGCGGAGCGACGTCAGCGCTGGATGCAGACGACGTTCTCGCGATATGTCTCGCCCAACCTGATCGACTACCTGGTCGCCCATCCGGAGGCCCTGGAACTGGGTGGCCGGCGCCAGCGCTGCAGCTTCGTGTTCACCGACCTGCAGGGTTTCACCTCGAGGATGGAGTCGATGGATCCGTCGGTCGCGGTGTCGGTGCTGAACACCTACCTGGACGGGATGATCGCCATCGCCTTCAAGCATGACGGCACGCTGGACCGGATCGTGGGGGACGCGGTGGCGATCATGTTCTCCGCGCCGGTGCCGCAGGCTGATCACGAAGCGCGCGCGCTGCGCTGCGCGTTGGAAATGCAGGCCTTCGCCCGCGGGCATGTCGATGCGCTGCAGCGGCAGGGCATTGCCTTCTGCGAGACGCGGATCGGCGTGCACACCGGCGACGTGACCGTGGGCAACTTCGGCGGGGCGACGCTCTTCGACTACCGCGCGCTGGGCGATCCGGTGAACACGGCGGCGCGGCTGGAGGGCGCCAACAAGTTCCTGGGGACCTCGCTCTGCGTGTCGGAGGAGACGCTGCGCGGTTGCCCCGATGCCGTGACGAGGCCGATCGGCCGCCTGCGGCTGGCGGGGCGCTCATCCTTCCTGATGGTCCACGAGGCCTTGTCGGCGGACGGTGTGTCAGTCGACGCGGACACCGACTACGCGCGCGCCTTCGAGCTGATGCGAGGCGGCAGCGATGAGGCGCTCGCGGCATTCGCGGCCCTGGCGGCGAGCCGCCCCGACGACAGGCTGGTCGCGCTGCATGTGAATCGCTTGCGAGCTGGTTGCCGCGATGATGCGATCGAGCTGCAGGCGAAGTAGCGTCATTCGGGCAGTACGCCGCGGACCTTCATCACCTGCAAAGCATGGGCGGCCACGGCTTCGAGGTGTTGCCATTCCGGAAGGGCGAGTGCGGCCTCCCCATCGACGATGGTTGGAGGCGTGGCGGCGACGAAACGATCGACCGCTACCCGGACCGCCGAGACGGCGGCCGCTTCCTGCGGCGTATATGGAGGTTCGCAGTAGAGCTCGGAGTCAGACAACTCCTCCCAGTTCCAGTCGTACCACTGGTTGACGACCTCGTTGAGATCGAAGGGCGGCGGGTCGCTCCGGATCTCGACCGCCATTTCAAGCCAGTGCAGCACTTGGTTCCGGACCCTGCGAGCCTGAACATTGATATATCCGGTGCTCATGCGGTGTCACCCGATCTTGACGGTCAGTTCGCCCGATTCGACCTCGGCCCAGGCGCGAGGTCCGAACCACTCGACATAGTCGTGCTTGCCGGCCTTGAACGATCGCCGGCTCAACAGCTTCTTGGTCTGGCGGAAGATCGTATCCGCCCAGCGGGCAAACGCCTCTGGCTTCTCGTGGAACTCGCCGTCCCGGAACGACCTTGGTTCGTACCAGAAGCGTCCGGGCCGAATCCTGCCGTCCTTGATGTGGCAGCGCTGGACTTCGATCAGGTGTGAATTCGAAAGATCGAGCCGCGACCCGTTGAAAGCGATGGCGCCCACGGGGTCAGGCGGTGCCAGCAAGAGGAACAGCGACTCGGTGCCCATCAGTTCCCTCGCCAACGGAAACCCTTCCGCCGGAACCAGGTGATCTCGCTGGTCCCGCTTCTTGGCCATGAGCAGTTGCGCGCCCAGAGGGCCGAACACCTGGTGTTCGATGTCAGCGAGATCCTCGGGCGAGCAGTAGTAGCTGAATTGGCGACCCATGCCGCGGATGGTAGCCGCGACGACTGCGCGTTCCGGGCGCAGCGGAGCCGGATCAATACGTCTTGTACGGCAGGAACTTCCCGCTCATCACGATGCTCACGCGATCGCCTTTCGGATCCGCCTCGCGTTGCAGGTCCATGCGGAAGTCGATCGCGCTCATGATCCCGTCGCCGAACTCCTCGTGGATCAGCTCCTTGAACGTCGTCCCATACACGCTCACCAGCTCGTAGAACCGGTAGATCAGCGGATCCGTCGGCACCGACGTCGGCAGGCTGCCCTTGTAGGGCACGACCTTGAGCCACTGCGTCTCCGCCTCGGTGAGATCGAAGATCGCCGCCAGCGTCGCCGCCTGCGCATCGTCGAAGGTCATCTGGCCGAGGCATCCGGCCGTGACCCACTCCTTGCTCAGGCCGACCTGCTCGGCCACGTCGGACCACTTCAGCCCCTTGGCCACCTTGGTGGCGATGATCTTTTCGGTGACGTCGAGTCGGCTCATGCAATGCTCCTTGGAGAGTTGGCGGGATGGCTGCGCTCCACCAGGAAGTCCATCAGGTGGTTGCGCATCGGGTAGTACTGGGGGTCGTGATGCAGCGTGGCGCGCTGCCGCGTCCGAGGCATCGTGTTGACGACGATCTCCGCGATCCGCGCCCGCGGACCGTTGGACATGAGCATCACGCGATCGGCCAGCAGGATGGCCTCGTCCACGTCGTGCGTGATCATGAAGACCGTCTGCCGCGTGGCGGCGCAGATCTTCAGCAGCTCGTCCTGGATCGTGCCGCGCGTGAGCGCGTCCAGCGCGCCGAAGGGCTCGTCGAGCAGCAGCATCCGCGGCTCGATCGCGAAGGCCCGCGCGATGCCCACCCGCTGCTTCATGCCGCCGGAGAGCTGGCTCGGCAGGCGGTCGATCGCGGGCGTGAGGCCGACCAGCTCGACGTACTTGCAGACCTGCGCCTCGACCTGCGCCTTCGACCAGTCCGGCCACTTGCTCCGGACCGCGAAGCCGATGTTCTGCCGCACCGTCAGCCACGGCATCAACGCATGCCCCTGGAAGACGACACCGCGATCGAGCCCCGGACCGACGACCTCGCGGCCGTCGACGATCACGTGGCCCTCGCTCGCCCGCTCCAGGCCGGCGAGCGTGTTCAGGATCGTCGTCTTGCCGCAGCCGCTGTGACCGACGATGCAGACGAACTCGCCCTCGCGCAGCGTGAAGTCGACGTCCTCGAAGATGGTGAGTTCGCCGTATCGCTTGGCCAGTCCCTCGACCCGTACCAGCGCCGGCTTCGCATCGACGGCCGCCGCGGCGCCCTGTTCCACGGGATCAATCCGCATAGGTCACCGCCTTCTGCGCGCGGGCGAAGAGCCCGTCCAGCGCCATGCCCACCAGCCCGATCACGAGGATCGCGAAGATCACGTTGGGCAGGCTGAGGTTGTTCCACTCGTTCCAGACGAAGTAGCCGATGCCGGTGCCGCCGACCAGCATCTCGGCCGCGACGATCACCAACCAGGCGATGCCCATGCTGATGCGCATGCCGGTCAGGATGGTCGGCGCGGCTGCGGGCAGGATGACCTCGAAGGCGCGGCGCAGCGGACGGACTTCCAGCGTGCGGGCGACGTTGAGCCATTCCTTGCGTACCCCGGCGACGCCGAAGGCGGTGTTGATCAGCATCGGCCAGACGCTGCAGATGAAGATCACGAAGATGCCGCTCGCCGCCGAGTCCTTGATCGTGTAGAGCGCCAGCGGCATCCAGGCCAGCGGCGAGATCGGCTTGAGGACCTGGATGAAGGGATCCAGCGCGCGGTAGACCAGCGGGCTCATCCCGATCGCGAAGCCCAGCGGGATCGCCACGATCGCGGCGAGCAGGTAGCCGAGCGCGACGCGACCCAGCGAGTAGGCCAGCTGCCGGCCGATGCCCTTGTCGTTGGGGCCGCGGTCGTAGAACGGATCGGACAGGTGATGGACGACCGTCGCGCCCATCTGCGCAAGCGTCGGGAAGCCGCTCTTGGCCGTTGCCGTGGCGGTCTCTCCGCCCGCCTCGGTGGGGACCGGCTTGCCCATCAGCTTCGCGTATTCGATCTGCTCGGGCGTCATCGACGCCGCCGCCGAGGCTGCAGCGGAGGAGGGCGCGCTGCCGCCCATCGTCGCCAGGTGCCAGATGCCCAGCAGCAGGCCGAGCAGCAGCAGCGAGAGCAGCGCGGCGCGCGCGTTCAGGGAGGCCATCGGAGGCATCGGACGCTTCGGTCTCATCATGACGCTCCGCTCAGGCGCGCTTGATCGCGAAGCCGGCGACGTAGGCCTCGGGCTGCGCCGGATCGAAGGTCTTGCCCATGACGCTGAACTTCGGATACGCGCCCTCCGGCGCCTGCTGCTCCAGCGCCTTCATCTGCTTTTTCGCATCGGTCAGCAGGAAGACCTTCTCCGCGATCTGCCTGTAATTCACATCGCCCTTCAGATAGCCCCAGCGCTTCATCTGCGTGAGCATCCAGACGGCCATGCTCTGCCAGGGAATGGGATCGAAGTCGGCGCGGTCCGGCACCAGGCGCACGTTGCCCAGCCCGTCGGCGAACTTGCCGGTGAGTACCTGCGCGATCACGGTCTCGGGCTGGTTGAGATAGGCCTGCGGCGCGATGACCTTGGCGATCAGCTCGCGGTTGCGCGCCTCGCGCGCCATCGCGGCCGAGGTCAGTACCGCGCGGTACAACGCGGCGAAGGTGTTGGGGTGCTTCTGGATGAACTCGGTGCTGGTGCCGAAGGCGCAGCAGGGATGCCCGTTCCAGAGCTCCTTCGAGAGGATGTGGATGAAGCCGACCTCCTCGAAGACGGCGCGCTGGTTGAACGGGTCGGGGCCGAGGAAACCATCGATGTTGCCGGCGCGCAGGTTGGCCACCATCTCCGGCGGCGGCACGACGCGGATCTGGATGTCCCGGTCCGGATCGAGGCCCGCTTCCGCGACGTAGTAACGCAGCAGGAAGTTGTGCATCGAGTACTCGAAGGGCACTGCAAACTTGAAGCCCTTCCACGACTTCGGATCGCGCTTGTCCTTGTGCCTCATCGCCAGCGTGATCGCCTGGCCGTTGGTGTTCTGGATCGTCGCCACGTTCATCGGCGTGGCCGTCGCACCCAGGCCCAGGCTGATCGCCAGCGGCATCGGGCTGAGGAAATGCGAAGCGTCGTACTCCTTGTTGATCATCTTGTCGCGGATCAACGCCCAGCCGGCCGTCTTCACGACTTCGACGTTCAAACCCTGCTTCGCGTAGAAGCCCAGCGGGTGCGCCATGATCAACGGCGTCGCGCAGGTGATCGGGATGAAACCGATCTTGAGGTCCTTCTTCTCCAGCGCGCCGCGCTCCTGCGCCATCGCCTGCAACGGCACGACCGGAAGCACGCTGCCGATCGCCGCCATCGCACTGCCGCGTCCGACCGCACGCAGGAACCGGCGGCGCAATGCGTCCTGCGGGAAGAGCGCTTTCACCAGCGCCGCCTCGACGAACTGGCGGGATTCAGCCTCGATGTCGACCGCGGGCACCGCGTCGGCGCGGGTCCGCAGCTCGGCAGTCGCCTGGGCGCGACCCAGCGCACGATCATGCTCGGCCTCGCTGTCATGGCGGCCGCAGGCGCAGCGCATCAGCAGCGGGCGGTCGGCGTCGTAAGGGTCATGGCGGAGATCGCTCATCGCTGCTTTCCAGGTCGGTGGACGGATGCATCCACTCTAGGAAAGCGCCGCTCATCGCAACATCGTGCAGGCCGTGGTTCTCGTGTAGGGGTGGCACTACAAGTGAGACCGTCGACTCCGGTCGGCCAAGCGCGGGCGCTCCACGGGGCAGGGGGCGCCCCTCCAGGGACCCCCAGCCCCATTCCGGCCCCACCGTGACCCGCTGACTTCGTCACTGCCTCGACCGAGACTGCCCTCGAGGACCGCGTTCAGGGGGAGAGAAGCTCCCTGCGTACGGCGAAGAGCGTCAACTCCACATCGTTGCGCACCCCCGTCTTCTCCAGGATGCGCGCGCGGTAGGTCGAGACAGTGTTGGAGGACAGGACAAGCTGCTCGGCAATCTCGCCCACGCTGCGACCAGCCACCAGCATCTGGAAAACCTGGTGCTCGCGGTGGGAGAGCAGCTCATGCAGCGGCACGGCATCGTCCGCCGCAAATGCCCCGCCGATCGCGCCAGCCAAGTGCTCGGCAACGCTCGGCGTGATGAAGCGCCTTCCCCGCGCCACCGTGCGCACGGCATCGATCATCTGCTCGCTGTCGGCACTCTTGTTGAGGTAGCCCGCCGCGCCGAGCTTGAGGCTGCGCACCGCGTACTGGCGGTCCGGGTAGGTGGAGAGCATCAGCACCGGCAGCTTCGGAAACTCGCCGCGCAGCGACTTGAGGATGTCCAGGCCGTCGCGCTGCGGCATCGCGATGTCCAGCAGCACGACGTCCGGTCCGGCCTGCGCCGCCGCGCCCGCGCGCACCTGCTGGATCGCCTCGGGACCGTTGGCGGCCTCGCCCATGACGCGCAGGTCCGCGGCCTCGGCCAGGATCTGCTTGATGCCCTCGCGGACGATGCGGTGGTCGTCGCAGATCAGCACGCGGATCGTCATGGCAGCGGACCCTCCAGCGGCATCACCAGCCGCACCGTGGTGCCACGGCCCGGCAGGCTCGTGATGCCAAGGCGGCCGCCGAACTGCGCCGCGCGTTCCCGCATGCCCAGCACGCCGTAGCTGCGGGCATCGTTGAGCGCCGCCTCGGGCGCGCCGACGCCGTCGTCGCTGATCTGCAGGTAGAGCACCGGCTGAGGCGGCGCGTCGACGTCGAGCCGGATGTCCACGCGCGTGGCCCGCGCATGCCGGGCCACGTTGGACAAGACCTCCTGGAAGATGCGGAACACCGCGATCGCCAGCCCGCCTTCGGGCGGGGCGACATCGGCGGCGACGAAGATGTGGAACCGCACCTCGCGCTCGTCGCTGCCGGCCAGCTGGAATTCCTGCGCCTGCCATTCCAGCGCGGCCCACAGGCCCTGGTGGTCGAGGATGCTCGGCCGCAGGTCGGTGATGATGCGTCCGACCGCGTCGACGGCGGTGTCGACGAGACCGCCCATGCGGTGGCACTTCGCGATCATCGCGTCGCGCTGGGCGCTGTCGCCGACGCGGCGCTCCAGCCAGTTCACGTCCATCTTCAGCGCCACCAGCAGCGAGCCCAGCTCATCGTGGATCTCGCGCGCGATGCGCTTGCGCTCGGTTTCGCGGACGGCCTCGAGGTGATGCGCGAGCTCGCGCAGCTGCGTCGTGCGCTCGGCCACGCGGCGTTCGAGCTCGTCGTGGCTGGCGCGCAGCTGTTCCTCGGCCTGACGGCGCTTGGAGATGTCGACGAAGGTGACGACCGCGCCTTGCACCTGGCCGTGCTCGAAGAGGGGATAGCTGGAGTACTCGGCCGGGAAGGCACTGCCGTCGGCGCGCCAGAGCACCTCGTCGTCGATGCGGCAGGGATCGCCGCGGCGGAAGGCGTTGAAGATCGGGCAGTGGCACTCGGGATAGTCGCTGCCGTCGCCATGCGAGTGATGGATCAACGCATGCATGTTGCGGCCGAGCACCTCGTCGGTGCGCCAGCCCAGCGCGTCGCAGGCGGCGCGATTCACGAAGGTGCATCGGCCGTCCATGTCGATGCCGAAGATGCCCTCGCCGGTGCTTTCCAGCAGCAGCGCGAGCCGTCGCGCCGCTTCGTCCGACGGGACCGGATCGTCGGCGGGCCGGGAGGAAGCGTGAAGGGCGGTCGAGGCGGGCATGCCAGGCGGGCGTGCAAGGGATGTGCCACCGTGCTGCCGCACGGGAATCGCCGCCGGTTGGTGCCTGGCGCCGGCCGCCGGCCGTTCAGGGTAGAGTGCCGAGCCAATCGCGATCGCGACTTCTTCCAGCTCGATGGACCTCTCTTGGACTGAACGCCCGGTGCTGCCTTTCGACGCCGGGCAGATCGCCGCACACGCCTGCTACCGCGAGGAGGATGCGCATCGTCGCCCCGGCTACGCGGCGTGGGTGGCGCCTCGCATCGAGGCGGCGCGTTACCTCGGCGTATTCGCGATCCAGGACGGGCTGGTCATCGGTGGTGCCGGTGTCAACCTGCTGGACTGGGGGCCGACTCGTGCCAATCCCGGTGGACTGATGGGACGCGTCGCGAATGTCTTCGTCGATCCGCGCCATCGCCGCGCGGGCATCGCGCGGGCGCTCGTGTCGAGCGTCATGGCGCGGTGCGAGACGCTCGGCGTGCGCGAGTTCAACCTCGGCGCCACGCCCGACGGCCGTTCGCTCTATGCTGCGCTCGGCTTCGTCGACTATCCGGCCGAAATGCGCCGACGGGTGTGATGCCAGGAAGGGGCGATCATCAGGTCCATCGCGAGAGCTCGGGCTCAACGCGCCGTCTTGCCCTTCTCCACATCCATCCTGCTGTCCGGATCGAGCGTGCGCACGAGGTAGCGGGTGCGGGCGTCGAAGGCGCCGCGGGCGATGACGACGTCGGGGTTCTCCGCGTGATAGACCGCCGCTTCGAGGATCACCGGATCCTTCGACGGCGCGATCAGCCACCCGCCAGGACCGACCTTCGGACGAGGCGAGCAGGGCATCGGTCCTTCGTGTTCGGCAATGCCCTTCTCGGGATACCAGATCACGCATTGGCCGCTCTTGAGCGGCAACAGCGGCGCCGGAATGCGGTTCCTGGCCGTCACGTTGAAGTAGGAGTTGTCCTGCCCGGGCGCCGCGCGGCCCACGTCCCGATCGGGACCGGACGCCTTGCCGACGGACTGGGCCTCGGCACCGAGGCCGGTGAGCAGGGCGGCAGCGCCGACAATGGCGGCGAAGTGGCGAAGGGGCATGATGGTCTCCTGTGCGAAAGGGCCTCCGGGAGAGGCGTCTGCCGTGCAGAGGCAACCGGCGTGCCGGCGAGGAACTCATGAGGGGAGCAACAGGGTGATCACATCGGTGCCAGTGGCGGGCGCGAGCGGCGACGGTCGACAGCTCAACCCGCGCTTCTTCCGGTTCGTCGGCGTGGAACGAGGCGACTGGCGCGTGCTCGATCAGCGCGCGATCGTGGGCGAGCCGCTCCCCGCGGTGAGCGGACTGTCCATGCTGACGGGCTCGACCGCGCATGAACCGGCGCTCTGGACGCTCAGCGGCGTGACCAGCAACGAGCGCTACGTCGAGCGCGACGAGAAGGCCGCGCTGGTGAGCCGGCAGGAGGCCCTCGGACGGTCTGCCGCCACGCGTGCGGCGCTGATCCCGATCCGCAAGAACGCGGCCTGGTGGGCGTTGACGCAAGACGAGCGCCGTCGCATCTTCGAGGCGGACTCCCGCCACATCGCCATCGGTCTTCAAGCCTTGCCCGCGATCGCCCGGCGACTGCACCATTGCCGCGACCTGCCGACCGCCGAGCCCTTCGACTTCCTCACCTGGTTCGAATACGCGCCTGAGGCCGAGCCGGTCTTCGACGCGTTGCTGCGGGACCTGCGCGCCACCGTGGAATGGACCTACGTCGACTGGGAAGTCGAGTTGCGACTCGAGCGCCAGCGCTGAGACTGCACTGAGCCGGACTGGGCCGGTCCGCCACGGTCCGGCTGTGCGTGCCCCTATCATCCGTCCCGCGCGACCGGCAGGGAGTGAAGAGCCGGCGCGTCCACGATGACCCTGGAGCCGCCCTTGATGACGCCTCTGCCTTCGTCCCACGTCCCCGCGACCTGCCACAACTGCGAGCTCGCGCTCCAGCCCGGCGGGAACTTCTGCCCCCACTGCGGCCAGGAGGCCCATCTGCATGCGGCGTCGATGCGGGAGTTCATCCATGAGTTCGTCGGCCACTACGTCGCGCTCGAAGGCCCGCTCTGGCGGACCTTGTGGGCGATGCTGTTCCTGCCCGGGCGCCTCACGCGCGAGTACTTCCTGGGCCGCCGCCGTCGCTACGTGCAGCCGCTGCGCCTGTACCTGAGCCTCAGCTTCGTGTTCTTCATCGCCGTGCACCTGATCCCCGGCGATCGGGTGATGACGGTCCAGCGCGACGAGCAGACGATGGCGCAGGCGCGCAAGGGCAGTTGCGCCAGTCCCGGCAGCCATTGCACCGAGTGGCAGAAGCGTCTGGACAGTGTCGGCGAGCGCCTGGCCAGCGGATCCGCCGCGCAGGTGCAGAAGCGCCTGGACAAGCTCGCGCCGTACGCGATGCTGCTGATGCAGCCGGTCTTCGCCGGCCTGCTGGCGCTGATGTTCCTGCGGCGCCGGATGAAGTACGCCGAGCACTTCGTCTTCGCGCTCCACCTGCATGCCTGCTGGTTTGTCGCCTACCTGCTGGCGATCGTGGCGCCGGCCGCCTCGACGGTGATCGCCGCGCTGGTCCTGCTGCATGGCGTCATCGCGCTGCGCACCGTCTACGGCACGAGCTGGTGGGGCGGCGTCTGGCGGGGAGCGCTGCTCGCGGCGCTTTATCTGCCGCTGCTGCTCGTGGGCAGCATCGCGCTGGTGTTCACCGCGGCGCTGCTGGGCTGAAGCCGGTCCTCGGCCGGGAATGACGGCCTGGGCCTCAGGAGTCCGCCGCCTCCCAGCGCAGCAGCTCCTGCATGACCCGCTCCAGCTCGGCGAACTCCACCGGCTTGACCAGGTGGGCGTCGAAACCCGCGGCGGAAGTGGCTTCGCGGTCGGAGCGCTGGCCCCAGCCGGTGATGGCGATCAGCGCCAGCGGCGCCGCGTCCGTCGTCGCGCGCAGACGTCTCGCGACCTCCATGCCCGACATGCCGGGCAGGCCGATGTCCAGCAGCACGACGCGCGGCTGCGCGTGCTCGAAGACCGCGAGCGCCTCTTCGCCGCTGTAGGCGATCGTCGCGTCGTAGCCGGCGCCGCGCAGTACCTCGGCCAAGGTGTCCGCGCCGTCCACGTTGTCGTCCACCACCAGCACCCGGGTGCGCGTCGCGGTCCGGCCCGGACCGCCCAGGCCGGCGGCCGGCGTGTCGCCCGGGCCCGCCTCGATCGTCGCGGCCAGCGGCAGGCTCACCGTGAAGCAGCTGCCGTGTCCGATGCCCTCGCTCGCCACCGCGATGTTCCCGCCGTGCAGCTGCACGAGCTGCCGGGACACCGCCAGTCCGATGCCCAGCCCCGACGGCGCCGCGCCGCGCGCGTCGATCCGCGTGAACAGCTCGAAGACCCGCGGCTGCATCGCCGGCGCGATGCCGATGCCCTGGTCCGTCACCGCGATCCGCGCCTGGCCGGAGGCCGCTTCGACCAGCACGTGGATCTCGCCGGGCTCGGGGCTGTACTTGGCCGCGTTGTCCAGCAGGTTGCCCAGCACCTGCTGCAGCCGGGTCGGATCGCCGTCGACCGGCACCGGCTCCGGCGGCAAGGACAGCGAGACGCGATGACGCCGTTCGGCGTACAGCGGCGCGATCGCTTCCAGCGCCTGCTTCGCCACCACCCGCAGGTCGATGACCTGGCGCTTGAGCTCGACCACGTTGCGCGTGATCCGGCTCATGTCCAGCAGATCGTCGAGCAGCCGCGCCATGTGCGCCGACTGCCGCTCGATGATGTCGGTCGCCTGCGCGCGCGCCTCGCCGGACAGCGGCTGCTTCAGCATGGCCACCGCGTAGCGGATGGGCGCCATCGGATTGCGCAGCTCGTGCGCCAGCGTCGCGAGGAAGGAATCCTTGCGCTCGCTCTCCCGGCGCAGTTCCTCCTGCGCCGCCGACAGCTCGCTGACGTCGACCGTCGCGCCGATCACCCGCTGCACCCGCCCGTCCTCGTCGGCGATCGGCCGCAGCGAGGTCAGCAACTGGTAGGTCCGGCCGCTGTGCGTCGTGCGTTGCGCCAGGTTCATCGCCTGGCCGGTCGCCACCGCCTCGCGGACGATGCCGGCGAACTCCGGCTCGCCCACCAGGCTGCCGACCTCGGCGCCGATCAGCGCCTCGCGCGTGAACCCCATCGGCGTGTTGAACGCCCAGGTGTAGCGGCCCGCCACGTCGCACTCCCAGGCCATCACCTTGCCGCTCTGCAGCGCGAGGTGGAAACGCTCCTCCGCCGCCTGGCTCGCGCGCAGCGCCTCCTGCTGCGTCGTGACGTCGACCGCGACGCCGTAGGCGTGCTCGGCCCGGCCCTTCGCATCCAGGCTCACGTAGCCGTCGAACTGCGTCCAGACGATCTCGCCGTCGTCCGCGCGCGTGATCGGGCAGGCCAGGCTGAAGCGGCCGCCGCTCTCGGTGGCATAGCGGTAGCGGTCGCGGAACCGGGCCGCATCCTCGACGCTCATGTCCGCGAGCATGTCGTCCATCGACGTCCAGGTCCGCCCGAACAGCTGCTTCGCGCCGCCGCCGGTGGTGGCGAAGCCGGTGGCCGCATCCCAGTCCCAGGTGACCATGCGTCCCGCCGCCAGCGCGAGATTGAGCCGGCGCCGGCTGGTGCGCTCCTTCTGCATCAGCCGGCCGGCCCACGCGGACACGGAGGCCACCAGCGAGCCCGCCAGCAGGAACAGCACGACCATCGCCGCGTCGGGCAGCGAATTGACGGGCAGGAAGCGGCCGACCGGTTCGATCCAGAAATACAGGATGGCCAGGCTGGCCGCCACCAGCAGGGCCAGCGCCGGCCCGAGCCCGCAGACCAGGCCGACGATCACCAGCGACGGGAAGTAGGGCAGCAGCGGCTCGCGGCTGTTGAGCGCCGGTTGCAGGGCGAGGTTGAGCCAGGTCGCCGCGACGAACACCAGCGCGGCGGCCGGCCAGCGGAACCAGAACCTCTCGATGACCATCTCGCCTCACTCCCATGACTCCCGCGGACGGCCCGGTCGGAGGCCCGTTCTTCGTGCGGGCGCTCCGTGGGCTGGCGGAGCCTGGAGCATACCGAGGCGGACGAGGGTTTCGGGACGCGCATGTGTCCCTGTGTGTCCCCGGAAGGTCCTCGGGGCCGCGCGGGCGGGACACGCTCGCGCGGCGGGAGTGGCGGGAGTGGCGGGAGTGGCGGGCGTGGTGGGCCTCAGCCCCGGCGCGAGCGCCGCCTCGCCAGCCCGCCCACCGTCAGCAGGCCCGCGAGCATCAGCGCGTAGCTGGCCGGCTCGGGCACCGCGGCGGCGGTCAGGAATCCGCGGATCTCGCCGCCCGGCGAGAAGGTCGAGTGCACGTTGAGGTAGGCGTTGCCGCCCGCCAGGCCGGTCGACAGCGCCGCGAAGGCGCTCGCGATCGAGCCGCCGTTGGCGGTGATGAAGGCCGCGTTCCAGCTGCTGGCCTGCGTCAGGTCGAAGGTCTGGTCGTAACTGCCCGAGTTCACCCCCAGCGGGAAGTTCGGGAAGGTCGGGATCGTCGTGGCCACGCCCGCGTTGCCCGCGCCCGCCAGCGCCGTGCAGCAGTGGATGTGCGAGGCGGTGGTGGTGCCGATCAGGCCCGCGAAGGTGACCTGCACGCGCAGCGTGAAGTCGTCGTCGTTGAAGGTCACCGTTGCCAGGCCGGTGCCGGGCGAGGCGTTCGGCGGGAACTCGGCCGCGCCGCTCAGCGGGGCGGTGTACACGATCTCGTGCGCGAACGCGGGTGTCGCCAGGCTCGCGGCCGCCAGTGCGAGCGCGGCCAGGGTGGAGGAGCTCAGGGAGCTCTGGGGTCTCGGGGACAGCGAGGACGTCATGAAGGTCTCCTGGGTTCGGCTCCGCAACGGGCTGCGGAACTCAGGCGGCGGTATACGTCGCGGACCTCGCGGCAGGGCGCGGGGGACGTGCCCTCGTGGGGGCTTGAGGTCGCTCCGGGGGACGGCATGCAACCGGATCGCCGGAATCCGGCACACCGTTCGATGTCACGGGGTGTGTGGGCGGGATCGCGGTTTGCTCGGGCCAGAAAAAACGGCGCCACGCGGGCGCCGTTCGTGTCGGAGCGTCGTGGCTCAGGCCGGCTTGACCAGCAGCGAGCGCGCCCAGGCGTCCGCCTCGCGGGCCGGGGTCTGGCCGCTGACACGGACGCGCTCGAGCAGTTCGGCGACGCGGCCGCGGATCTGGCCGACCTCGGCCATCACGGCGCCTTCCTCGCCTTCGTTGCGGAACTCGCGCGCGACGCTGATGATGCCGCCGGCGTTCACGAGGTAGTCCGGCAGGTAGGTGATGCCGCGGGCCTGCAGCGCGTCGCCGTCGGCGGCGGTCGCGAGCTGGTTGTTGGCGGCGCCGGCGATCAGCGCGGCCTTCAGCGAAGGGATGGATTGCGCGTTCAGCGTCGCGCCCAGCGCGCAGGGCGCCACGACGTCGACGTCCGCCGCCAGGATCTCGCTCACGCCCACGGCGCGGGCGCCCAGCTCGACCTGCGCGCGCGCGACCTTCTCGGCGTTCACGTCGGCCACGACCAGCTTGGCGCCGGCCTTGTGCAGGTATTCGGCCAGGTGCCAGCCCACCGCGCCCAGGCCCTGCAGCGCGACGCGCACGCCCTCGAGCGATTCGCGGCGCAGCACGCGCCTGACGCCCTCGTCGATGGACACGAACACGCCGTAGGCGGTCTTGGGGCTGGGGTCGCCGCCGAAGGCGCCTTCGCGCGGGATGCCCGACACGTACTGGGTCTGGGCCATCATGCCCTTCATGTCCGCAGTCGTGGTGCCGACGTCCTCGGCGGTGATGTAGGCGCCCTGCAGCGACTGGACCGCGCGTCCGAAGGCGGCGAACAGCGCGGCGCGGTCGAACTCGCCCTGCGGCTTGATGATCACGGCCTTGCCGCCGCCGAAGGGCAGGGCGGCCAGCGCGTTCTTCAAGCTCATGCCCTGCGACAGGCGCAGCGCGTCGTTCAGCGCGGCCAGCTCGTTGTCGTAGCTCCAGAAGCGGCATCCGCCGAAGGCCGGGCCGCGCGCGGTGCTGTGCACCGCCAGGATCGCCTTGAGGCCGGTCACCGGATCGGCGGCCAGCAGCACGCGTTCGTGCGGGGCCTGGTCGGGCAGGCCGAAGAGGGAGGAGGGGATGGCGTCGGTCGAACCGGCGGCGAGCGCGCGGGCGATGTCGGTGATGGCGTTCATGAGGGAGCCTGCACTTGTGATGCTTGAAAAAGACCGCGTCGCGGCGACGCGGCAGTGGCCGACGTGCTTGTGGCACGAGGGGCCATGAGTTTAAGCCTGTCGCTCCCCTGTCGCTCCCCTGTCGCGCCATTGGCACGCGCCCCGCCTGCGGGCGATTGGCGCACGAACGCGGGCGTGTTACACCTCGTCGTGGAGACGTACAAAAAGACGATCCGATCGTCAGGGAGGCTCCGAATGTCGACAGAACGCAGCGACGACCGGTACCGGTCGATCGTGGAAGCGATCCCCAGCGCCATCGTGCTGGTGGATCGCCAGCGCCGCATCCGCCTGGTCAATCGCAAGGCCGAGGAACTCTTCGGTTATGCGCGCGACGAGTTGCTTGATTCCCCGGTGGAGCTGCTCATCCCGAGCCGTTTCCAGCCTCACCACCCGCGCCACGTGGCCGAGTTCTTCGCCAAGCCGGAGACGCGGCCGATGGGCGCCGGGCGCGACCTGTTCGGGCGACGCAAGGGCGGGGAGGAGGTGCCCATCGAGATCGGCCTCAGCCCGATCGACACCGACGACGGGGTGTGCACCCTCGCCTCCATCATCGACATCACCGAGCGCAAGACGGCCCGGGAACGCTACGAGGATGAACTGCGGCGCAGCAACGCGGACCTGGAACAGTTCGCCTATGTCGCGTCGCACGATCTGCAGGAGCCGCTGCGCATGGTCGCCAATTACACCGAGCTGTTGGCGCAGCGCTACGCGGGGCGGCTCGACGAGCGGGCCGACAAGTACATCCACTACGCCTCGGACGGGGCGCGACGGATGCAGCGGCTGGTGGCGGACCTGCTGGCCTATTCGCGGGTGGGTTCCCAAGGCAAGCCGCTGGCGCGGGTCGCCGCGGACGAGGTGCTCGCGGCCGTGGTGCACGGGCTGCAGCGCCTGCTGCGCGAATCGGGCGGCACGGTGGAAGCGTCCCCGTTGCCGGTCGTGCTGGCTGACGAGGGCCAGTTGCACCAGCTCCTGCAGAACCTGGTGAGCAATGCCCTCAAGTTCAGGTCCGAGGCGCCGCCGCGCGTGCGCATCGATGCGGTGCGCGCGGGAGGGCGATGGCGGTTCAGCGTCCGGGACAACGGCATCGGCATCGACATGCAGTATGCGCAACGCGTGTTCCAGATGTTCCAGCGCCTGCACGAGCAGGGCCGCTACGAGGGCAGCGGCATCGGCCTGGCCATCGCCAGGCGCATCGTCGAACGGCACGGCGGCACGATCTGGATCGAGTCCGAGCCGGGGCGCGGCAGCGTCGTCTCCTTCACCCTGCCCGCGGCCGCCACGGAGGGCGCGTCGTGAGCCGGCCGCTGGGTGTGCTGCTGGTCGAGGACAACCCGGGCGACGCCGATCTCGTCATCGAGACACTGGAGCAGGGCAAGCTGAGGCTGGAGATCTCGGTGGTGGTGGACGGCTCCCAGGCGCTCGCCCGGTTGCTGCGACAGACGCCGTATGAGGCGGCCGAACGGCCCGACCTGATCCTGCTCGACCTGAACCTGCCCAAGGTGGGCGGACGCGAGGTGCTGGCGAGGATCAAGCAGGAGCCGGCGCTCAAGGAGATCCCCGTCGTGGTGCTGACGTCCTCCGATGCCGAGCACGACATCGTCAGGAGTTACCAGCTGGGCGCCAACTGCTATGTGACCAAGCCCGTGGGGCTGGTCGCCTTCCAGAGCATCGTCCAGGCGATCGAGGGCTTCTGGTTCACCGTGGTGAAGCTGCCATGAGCGCCTTGGCTCACACCCTGGCGCCGGAATACCGGCGCGCATCGTGGCCCATCCTCCTGGTGGAGGACAACGATGGCGATGCGGACCTGATCACCGACCTGCTGGCCGAGGGCGAGACGGTCGCGCCGCGCCAGGTCTTGCGGGCGGCGCGTCTGGCCGAAGCGGTCGCCCTGCTGCAGCGCCAACGGGTCTCGGCCGTCCTGCTGGACCTGCGACTGCCGGACGGCGAAGGTCTGGACTGCGTGCGGGCCGTGCGTGCGCAGGCCCGGGACACGCCGATCGTGGTGCTCACCGGGCTGGAGGACGACCAGCTGGCGTTGTCGTGCATGGCCGCGGGCGCGCAGGACTATCTGTCGAAGCACGAGGTGCGCTCGCGCTCGCTGGTGCGTGCGATCGACTACGCCATCGTCCGCGCGCGCGAGGCCCGCGAGCGGATGCGTTCTCAAGCCCTGCGGCTGCGCAGCGCGGAGCTGGAGCTCGAGAACAAGCGCATCCTCGAGATCAATCGGCAGAAGGGGCGCGTGCTGGCCGACATGTCGCACGAGCTGCGGACGCCGTTGAACGCGATCATCGGTTTCTCCCAACTGATGGCGGATGGCGCGGCGGGGCTGGACGGCGCCGGCGTGCAGCGATATGCGGGCCACATCCTCAGCAGCGGCAGGCACCTGCTGGCCTTGATCGACGACATCCTGGACCTGGCCCGGATCGATGCGGGCGGCATCGACCTGAATCCCGCGCGCACCGCGCTGCCGGAGCTCGCGCGCGAGGTGGTCGACGTGGTGTCGGGAAGCTTCGCCGACAAGCCGATGACCGTGCGCGTGGACATCGAGCCCAGTGTGTCGGAGGTGTGGACCGATCCCTTGCGCCTGCGGCAGGTGCTCTACAACTACCTGTCCAACGCCTGGAAGTTCACGCCGGACGGCGGCGAGATCGAGGTGAGGGGCTTGCGCGTGGGCGAGCGCGGCTTGCGGGTCGAGGTCCGCGACACCGGGCCGGGCATAGCGCAAGTCGACCAGCCGCGGCTGTTCAAGGAATTCACGCAGCTGCCCTCGGAGGCACGGCGTCGTTATCGCGGGACCGGACTGGGGCTGGCCTTGAGCAAGCGCATCGTCGAGGCGCAGGGCGGGCACGTCGGCGTCACGAGCCTGCCCGGACAGGGAGCGACCTTTTTCGCCGAGTTGCCGGACGCGCTGGCGCCGCCCGTGGAGGCGTCCTGAGCGTCGCCTGGCGACGGGAGCGGACCCGGGCCTTGTGGCAGGCGAGCCCGCAAATGTAGTTCGCCCGCGACGTTCCCCCATGTCGGGGGTGAGGCATGGGTGCTTGCACGAGGTGCCCGCGCGGCCCGCGTCCCTAGAATTCGCAGCGCCGCGGAGGCGGCTTTGCTGGAGGCGTCACGATCCGCGCATGTCGATGCGGGCGGTGCCCCCGGCCACGAGGGAGACCCTTTCATGATCCGTATCGTCACCATCACCTGGGTGATGGCGCTGGCCGCCCTGACGGGATGCGCCACCAAGCCGCAACTGCCGGTCGCGATGAAGTCCGAGGCCATCGCGCCGCAAGCGCGTGTCGGCGTCGCGCTGACCGCCGTGCCCAAGGCCGACACCTACCTGCCGGGCGCCGGCTGCCTGCTGTGCCTGGCGGCCGCGTCGGTGGCCAATTCCTCGCTGACCGCGCATGCCAAGACGCTGCCGTCCGATGACCTCGCCGCGGTCAAGGCGCAGGTGGTCGAGGCGCTGAAGAAGCGCGGCGTCGAGGCCGTCGCCATCGACGGCGATCTCGACCTGACCAAGTTCCCGGAGCGCAGCCGTGAGCCCGGCCGTGCCGATCGCGACTTCGCCAAGCTGCGCGACCAGTACCAGATCGACCGGCTGCTGCTGATCACGGTCGAGGGCGTGGGCTTCCAGCGCACGTATTCCGCCTACATCCCGACCAGCGATCCGTTGGCCTGGGTCAAGGCCACCGGCGCGGTCGTCGACCTGCGCAGCGGCGCCTACGACTGGTGGAAGCCGGTGGAAGTCCGCCGGCCGTCGTCCGGCAAGTGGGACGAACCGCCGAAGTTCCCGGGCCTGACCAACGCCTACTACGAGGCCATCGAGCTGGCCAAGGAGCAACTGCTGCAGCCGCTGCAGCAGCAGCAATGACCGCCGCCGACAAGGCCCGTCGCGCGTGTCTTCCGGCGTGCGCGGCAGGCCTGGCGGCGCTGCTGCTGGCGGCGCGCTCATTCGCCACCCCGCTGCCCGCCGAGCCGCCGCTGGCAGAGCCCGCGCCCGCGGCGCCAGCCGCTTCCGCTGCCGCGAACAGCGGGCCGGCTATCGCGCCGGTCGCCGTCGTGCCCGTGCGCTCGCTCGCCATTCGTCTGCCGGCGGATCCGGCGCCGCGATTCCGCGCCATGACGGCCAACGACTCGGCTCGCGGCGAGGCCGGCGGCATGATGTACGGGCCGGGGCTGGCCGGCTTCTTCGTGGCGCTGGCCACGCATGCGGTCATCAACGACGGCGTGCGCAGTGCCGCGCGTGAGCGCGAGGAGGCCGCCGCCAATCGGGTGCTGGAGCCTTATCGGCCCGCGATGACGGCGCTGCGTTTCACGGATCTGCTGCCGAAGGCGGTCGACGAGGCCCGGATCGCCCATCGCGTCCGGGTCGTCGGCGCCGACGAGGTGGCGGACGAGGACATGACGCTGCGCTTCGCGCCGCTGTTCTGGATGACGCAGGACCACCGCGGGCTGATGCTCGAGGCCGATGTCGCCGTGATCAAGCGGGGCGACACCGATCCGGTCTGGCAGCGTCACCTGTGGCTCCACGCGCCGCCGGTGCCGTCCGCGCTGACCACGCAGCAGGCCTGGACGGACGCCGAAGGCGCCCGGCTGCGTGGCGCCGTGACGGCGCTGCTGGGCCAGGTGTTGCGGCTGGCGGCGGAAGGGACGGCGCAGGCGGGCGATCCGTACGCGGCAGGGGCCGAACCCGAGCGCACGCTGCGTCATTGGGACGGGCTCAACAAGCGCTTCGAGCGCGCCTCCGTGCTGCGCCGGGACGGCTGCGGCTGGGCGCTGGTGCGGAACCTGCGCGGCGACCTGATGTCGGTCGCCCTGGTCGACGGCCAGGCGCCTCCACCGTCGACGGCTTCGGGCGAGGCCTGCGCGGCGACGCCGCCCCTCGCCGCAGCGGAACAACCCGCCAAGCCCTGACCCGGCCATCCGGGCGCGCCGCGGCCTGGTGGACGCTCCACCCGGCCGCGGGCGGGGCGCTCAGCGCCCCATGAAGGCGTCCGCGCGCAGCGTCACCACCAGCGTGTCGCGGTGGCCGGCATGCGCGGGATCGATCGGCTGGATCGGCGTGGTCTCGTGGATGACGCGTTCGTCGTCGAGCAGCAGCAGCGTCCACGGCTCCATCATCGTGAAGCGTTGGCCGCGCGGGCCGTCCGCCTCGAAGACGCGCGATTCGCCGCCCTTGATGCCGTGGCGCGCCAGCATGAACACCGCCACCAGGTCGACGCCGTCGCGGTGCGCGCCTTCCGGTGTCGGCCGGCCGATGCCGCCGGCCGTGTCGATGCGGAACTGGTGCGCTTCCACGAACCAGGGGCGCGCGCCCTTGAGCCGGTCCGCCACCGACGCCAGCCCCAGCAGCAGCCGCGGCCAGATCGGCAGGTCCACGGCCGCCGGGGCCATCGGCTCGAACCAGCGCTCGATGCCGCCATGCAACGCGTTGTAGTCCACCGGCTGCCAGTGCGCCCGGTGCGGCGCCAGCCGCACCGACGGGTCGGCCTGGGAGTCCACCACGAAGCTCGCATGCCGGCGGAACCGGTAGCGGCCGCCGTCGCGCAGGTAGGCGTCCGGGGGCAGGTCGTTCCAGAAGGTCTGCAGCGTGCGCAGCTCGCCGGCCTGGCAGTGCAGCCAGTGCGTCAGGCTCTCGGGCGCGATGACGGTATGGCCGAGGTCCTGCAGTTGCTGTTCGAACTGCGCGGCGCTGGAATAGGGCGGCGGGAAATGCTTCATGCCCGAAAGTATGCGATGCCGCGTCGGGGATGGCGCATGTCACGCCGTGAACGCGGGATTGCCGGGGCGTTAAGTGGATGGACTTCAGAGAGCTTGTGGCTCCGGCTCACATCGACCTGGCGGTCGATATGAGCCTCGCCGCAAACACGCCGGCTCAGCCGACGTGTTTGTCCGCCTCGGAGGTGAACGCGTCGGCGTAGAACTCCTCGGCGGGCAGGCCGCATTGCGCGACGAAATCGCGCTGCGCCGACTCCACCATCACCGGCGCGCCGCAAGCATAGACCTGGTGCCTGGACAGGTCGGGCAGGTCCGCCATCAGCACCTGGTGGACGAAGCCGGTGCGGCCGGTCCAGCCGTCCTCGGCCTTGGGTTCGGACAGCACCGGCACGTAGGTGAAGCCCGGCATCGCCGCCGCCGTCGCCACCGCCCAGTCGTGCAGGTAGAGATCGGCCTTGGAGCGGCAGCCCCAGTACAGCGTCACCGGGCGGGTGATGCCCTGGTCCTGGATGCGTTCCAGGATCGCCTTGATCGGCGCGAAGCCGGTGCCCGAGGCGAGCAGCACGATGGGCTTGTCGCTGTCCTCGCGCAGGAAGAAGCTGCCGAACGGGCCTTCCATGCGCAGGATGTCCTTCTCCTTGAGCGCGCCGAAGACGTGGTCGGTGAACTTGCCGCCGGGCATGTGGCGGATGTGCAGCTCGATCGCCGGCGGCGTGCCCAGGCGGCTCGGCGCGTTGGCCATCGAGTAGCTGCGCCGCGCGCCGTCGCGCAGGATGAACTCGACGTACTGGCCGGCTCGGTATTGCAGGTTCTGGTTGGCCGGCAGCTGCAGCCGGACCACGGCGACGTCGCCGGCCGGCTTCTCCACCGTGATCACGCGGCTGGGCAGCTTGAGCACGGCGAACTCGCCGGCGCCGGGCACGGTGCGGGCCTCGATCACGCAATCGGTCTGCGGCTTCGCGCAGCAGGTCAGGATGAAGCCGGCGGCCTCCTCGTCGGCCGACAGCGCCTTGGCCTGGTGCTCGCCGTGCACGACCTGACCCTCCACCAGCTTGCTCTTGCAGGAGCCGCAGGCGCCGTCCTTGCAGCCGTAGGGCAGGCCGATGCCTTGGCGGATGGCGGCGGCCAGCACGGGTTCGTCGGTATCGACGCTGAAATTGCGGCCGGCGGGCAGGACGGTGACCTGGAAGCTCATGGTGCGGGGATGACTAAACTAACCCGCCATTTTGCCCCAGCCCCGATCCGACCTCCCATGCCCGGTGCCAATCCCGCTTCTCCCCACACGCTCCGCCGCGCGCGCCGCGGCCGTCTGCTGATCGTCGGCTGCGGGGACGTCGGCCTGCGCGTGCTGCGGCAACTCGCCGGGCGCTGGACCGTCTTCGCCTTGACCAGCGGCCCCGCGCGGGTGGGAGAACTCCGCGCCGCCGGCGCGATCCCCTTGATCGGCAACCTGGACGACGCGCGCTCGCTGGGCCGCCTGGCCGGCCTCGCGGACCGGGTGCTGCACCTGGCGCCGCCGGCTGCGCAGGGGCGCACCGACGAACGCACCCGGCGACTGCTGCAGGCGCTGTCGCGCGCCGCGCCGCCGCGGCATCTGGTGTACGCGAGCACGAGCGGCGTCTATGGCGACTGCGGCGGCGCGCGCATCGACGAGACCCGGCCTGTGAATCCGTCCAACGACCGCGCGTGGCGACGCGTCGACGCCGAGGAGCAGATGCGCCAATGGGGCCGTGCGACCGGTGCGCCGGTGACGATCCTGCGCGTGCCCGGCATCTATGCCTTCGACCGCGACGGCGGGCATCCACGCGAGCGGCTCGGCAAGGGCCTGCCGGTGCTGGCGCGCGAGGACGATGTCTACACCAACCACATCCAGGCCGACGACCTGGCGCGGGCCTGCCTGCTCGCGCTGATGCGCGGACCGGCGCAGCGGATCGTGCATGCGAGCGACGACAGCGAACTGCTGATGGGCGACTACTTCGACCTGGCCGCGACGTTGTGCGGCCTGCCGGCGCCCGCGCGCGTCACGCGCGCGGAGGCGCCCGGCGTGTTCTCGCCGATGCAGATGAGCTTCATGAACGAGTCGCGCCGGATGGAGAACCGGCGCCTGAAGCGGGAGCTGCGCCTGCGCCTGCGCTATCCGACGCCGCGCGAGGGACTGCTCGCAGTCGAGGACTGAGGCGACGCCCTCAGCGCCGGCGGCTGCCGCGCCAGTAGTTGATCATCAGCCAGGCGCCGAGCATGCCGCCCAGGTGCGCGAAATGGGCGATGCCGCTGCCGCCGCTGATGCCCAGGAACAGCTCGATCGCGCCGAAGATGGCGACGAAGTACTTGGCCTTCATCGGGATGGGCGGGAACAGCGGCATGATGACCCGGTCCGGGAACAGCAGCCCGTAGGACAGCAGCAGCCCGAACAGCGCCCCGGAGGCGCCGACGGTGGGCGCGAACGATCCCATCAGCAGCGTGAACACCAGTTGCGCCGCCGCCGCGGTCAGCGCGCTGGCGACCAGCAGTTGCGCGTAGCGCTTGCCGCCCCAGATCGTCTCCAGCTCGGAGCCGAACATCCAGAGCCCGAACATGTTGAAGAACAGGTGCGCGAAGCTGCCGTGGAGGAAGGCGTAGGTGATGGGCTGCCAGAACTCGAATCTGCCGGAATCCAGCGGCCACAGCGCCATCAGGACGTTCATCTGGCCGAGCGGCGGATAGACGAACGGGAGACAGAACAGGCCCACGCAGATCAGCATGAAAGCCTTGGTCACCGGAGGAATGAAGGGCATGAGTCGGGCGTCTTCATGAGGCGCCGCGGGCGGCGCGTTGGGAAGCTGCAAGGGGCCTGGGGATCAGGCCCCTGCGTTCGGGCCAGTGTAGCCGCGTCGTGGGCAAGACCCGGCGCGGGGCGCGCACGGCTTTTCCTTCAGCGAGGACGCGGGACCCCGGCGGCGCGCGCGGGATCGCGCGGCAAGCAGGCGGAGCTCATGGGGAACCCCTGCGGAAGCGGTGCAGATCCCTTGCGGAACCTATGCGGAAGGATGGGGACGCCTTGGGGCGCTACCATGGGGCGCTACAGGACGTGATGAGAAGCGCAGTTGCCAAGACCAGACCACCTGGGAGGGTGGTGCCCGGAGCCGGACTCGAACCGGCACACCTTGCGGCGGGGGATTTTGAGTCCCCTGCGTCTACCGATTTCGCCATCCGGGCGTCACGGCAAGCTGCTGTGCGCGCGACCGCTGTCGGCGGTCCGCGGTGCGGCCCTGAAGCGTTGCCGCGGTGGCAACGGTGGGCCGCGAAATGAGAAAGACATTATGCCACGCAGGACGAGGGCTCCACTGAGAGAATGCGCGGCTATGAGTGATGCAAGCGCCTTCGACCCCACGAGCTATCCGACGCTGGAAGACGTCATCGGCCAGACGCCGCTGGTTCGGCTGCAACGGGTGCTCGGTCCCGAGCTGGCCGCGCGCGGCAATGTGCTGCTGGCCAAGCTGGAAGGGAACAACCCGGCCGGCTCGGTGAAGGACCGTCCCGCCATCAGCATGATCCGTCGCGCCGAGGAACGCGGCGAGATCAAGCCCGGCGACACGCTGATCGAGGCGACCTCGGGCAACACCGGCATCGCGCTGGCGATGGCCGCGGCGATCCGCGGCTACCGGATGGTGCTGATCATGCCGGAGGACCTGTCGATCGAGCGCGCGCAGACGATGAAGGCCTTCGGCGCCGAACTGATCCTGACGCCGCGCTCCGGCGGCATGGAATACGCCCGCGACCTCGCCGAGCAGATGCAGCGCGATGGCAAGGGGCGGGTGCTGGACCAGTTCGCCAACAACGACAACCCGCGCATCCACTACGAGACCACCGGTCCCGAGATCTGGCGCGACACCGGCGGCCGCATCACGCACTTCGTCAGCGCGATGGGGACGACCGGCACCATCACCGGCGTGTCGAAGTTCCTCAAGGAGAAGAACCCCGAGGTGCGCATCGTCGGCGCGCAGCCGGCGGAAGGCTCGCGCATCCCCGGCATCCGCAAATGGCCCGCGGCCTATCTGCCCAGGATCTACCGTCCCGAGACCGTCGACGAACTGGTGCTGGTCGGCCAGTCCGACGCCGAGGACATGGCCCGTCGCCTGGCGCGCGAGGAAGGCCTGTTCGGCGGCATCTCCGCGGCGGGCGCCTGCTGGGTCGCGATGCAGATCGCACGCCAGGTCTCGAACGCCACCATCGTGTTCGTCGTCTGCGACCGTGGTGACCGCTACCTCTCGACCGGCGTGTTTCCCGCCTGACGGAGGGCGGGCGGATCGGAGATGATGGACGCTCCACGACACGCAGGCGCCGCGCGCGCCCACGCCTCATGAGCTTCCGCTTCTGCCCGCAATGCGCCAGTGAGCTGGCTTGGATCGAGCTGCCGGAGGACGGCGGTCCGAAGACCCGGCTGCGCTGCCCGAACTGCGATTTCACGCACTGGAACAACCCGACGCCGGTGCTGGCCGCCGTCGTCGAATGCGTCGACCGCGAGGGGCAGGTCTTGCTCGCCCGCAACGCGGCCTGGCCCGGCCCGTTCTTCGGCCTGATCACCGGCTTCATGGAGGCCGGCGAGTCGCCGGTGGAAGGCATCCAGCGCGAGGTGCTGGAGGAGACCTCGCTGGAAGCGCTGGGCGCGACGCTGATCGGCGTCTACGATTTCCAGAAGAAGAACCAGGTCATCATCGCGTACCACGTGCCGGCGCGCGGGGAGATCGTGCTCTCGCCGGAACTGGTCGAGTACACGCTGACGCCGCCGGAGCAGCTCGAATGCTGGCCCGCGGGCACCGGCCAGGCGCTGGCCGACTGGCTGCGCGGCCGGGGCATCGAGCCGAGGTGGATGGCGCCCCGCGCCTGAAGCGGCTGAATAGAATCCGGTACATCGCCGCCGGTCATCGGCGGTCAGGACCTCGACATGGACATCCACAAGGAACTCGACACCCGCGGCCTGAATTGCCCGCTGCCCATCCTCAAGGCCAAGAAGGCGCTGGCGGAGATGGAGAGCGGCCAGCTGCTGAAGGTGGTCGCGACCGACCCCGGCTCCACCCGCGACTTCCAGGCCTTCGCCCGCCAGACCGGCAACGAGCTGGTCGAGCAGACCGCGGCCGGCGACGAGTTCATCCACGTGCTCAAGCGTCGCTGACGCCGGTCCGTCGCGCGCCCGTCGCCCGAGGCGGGCGGTCGCGAGGCCGATCGTCGCGCCGGGAATGAAGAAGGCCACGCAGTGCGTGGCCTTCGTGCTTCATGACGGGACGGTGACGGGAAGTCCTGCCGTCAGAAATGCGGCGGGACGACCGGCACGCGTCAGATTTCCAGCGCCTTGAGGTACTCGCGGAAGCTGGCGCCGAGTTCCGGGTGGGCCAGGGCCAGTTCCACGTTGGCCTGCAGGAAGCCTTCCTTGCTGCCGCAGTCGTAACGCTTGCCTTCATAACGGAAGGCGAAGACCTTCTCGCGGCGCATCAGCGCGGCGATGCCGTCGGTCAGCTGGATCTCGCCGCCGACGCCGCGTGGCTGGGTCGCGATCTCGCGGAACACGCCCGGCGTCAGGATGTAGCGGCCGGCCACGCCCAGGCGCGAGGGCGCGTCTTCCGGCGCCGGCTTCTCGACCATGTGGGTCAGGTCCATCAGGCGGTCGCTGATGGCGGCGCCCGCGACGATGCCGTAGCGCTTGGTGTGTTCGGCCGGCACTTCCTGGACCGCCAGGATGGAGGCCTGCCATTCGGAGAACTGGTCCACCATCTGCTTGAGCACCGGCGGCTTGCCGACCATCAGGTCATCGGCCAGCAGCACGGCGAAAGGCTCGTTGACGACGACGCACTGCGCGCACAGCACCGCATGGCCCAGGCCCAGGGCCTTGGGCTGGCGGATGTAGATGCACTCCATGTCATCGGGCTTGATGGAATGGACCATGGCCAGCAGTTCCTTCTTGCCGGCCGCTTCCAGTTCGGTCTCGAGTTCGAAGGCGGTGTCGAAGTGGTCGGGGATGGCGCGCTTGTTGCGTCCATTGACGAAGATCATCTGGCGGATGCCCGCCGCATAAGCCTCTTCCACCGCGTACTGGATCAGCGGCTTGTCGACCACCGGCAGCATCTCCTTGGGCTGCGCCTTGGTGGCGGGCAGAAAGCGTGTGCCGAGTCCGGCAACCGGGAAGATTGCCTTGTTGATGAGGGCCATTTACGTACACTCCGACGGTAATTGCGCCGGCATTCTTGCACGGCGTTGCTGAAAGAAAATCAAACAAACCTCTCCAAATCCCTCATGGCAGTGCTAGTCCTGGAACCGCTGGAGGCCGACGTCCTGGAATGGATGGCGGAGCGCCATGTCATCCAGGCAGCGCCCGATCTGGCGGAGGCGCCGCACGCCCTGAGAGAGCATGTTGCGCAGGCCCAGGCAATTTTCCTGCCCGCCTCCATCGCGCTGGATGCGGACCTGGTCCGGCGCGCGCCTCGCCTGCGCGCGGTCGGTCGCATCGGCGCCGGCGCGGAGAACATCGATCTGGAAGCTTGCCGCGCCGCCAACATCGAGGTCGTGCGCGCGCCGACCGCCGCGGCGTCGGCCGAAGCGGAGTTCGTCATCGGTGCGCTGCTGGCGCTGCTGCGCCGCGTCCCGGTGCAGGGCGCGGACGGCCATTGGGTGGGACGCGAGCTCGGATGCGCGACCGTCGGGCTGGTCGGGCTGACGCCGTCGGCGCGCCAACTGGCCACGCTGCTGCCGGCCTTTGGTGCACGGGTGATCGGATATGACCCCAGCCTGCACCATGCCGATCCGCTCTGGGGGCAGTGGGGGATCGAACCCTACGGCTTGCGCGAGCTGATGCAGGCCGCCGACGCCGTCAGCGTGCAACTGGCCTATTTCCCCCGCTATCGTGGCCTGATCGGCGAGCGGGTGCTGAACTTCTGCAAGCCGTCGCAGGTGATGGTGTCGACCTCGCACTCGGCGCTGTTCGACGAGCAGGCGCTGGCGGATGCGCTGCAGGGCGGCCGTCTGCTGGCCGCCTGGCTGGACCTGATGGAACCCGGCCTGATGGAACCCGGCCGGCCGTTGCACGGCGCGCCCGGACTGCAGGTCACGCCGCGCGTGGCGGCGACGACGCGCGAGTCACGGATGCGCGCCGCGTGGAGCGTGGCGCGGCGGATCTCGGAGATCCTGTCCACGCCCGCCGTCCAGCCTGAGTTCAGGCCGACCCACCCAGGCGCCTTGCCTGATCTTTTAGCCGAGCCACGGTGGCGCTGAAGTCGGCGATGCGCTGACGCTCCTGCGCCACGACGGCCGCCGGCGCGCGCGCCACGAAGCTCTCGTTGCCCAGCTTGGCCTCGGCCTTGGTGACTTCGCCTTCCAGGCGCGCAATCTCCTTGCCGATGCGGGCGCGTTCGGCCTCGACATCGATCTCCACCTTCAGCGCCAGCCGTGCCGCGCCGTGCACCAGCACCGGCGACATCGCGCTCTGCGCATTGAACGCGGCCTCGTCCTCGATCAGCTCGACGCTCTGCAGCTTGGCCAGCACCTTCAGCGCGGGCGCGGCCTCGCGCAGGAAGGACAGGTCGCCGCCGGCCAGCAGCGGCACGCGGTCGGACGGGCTCAGGCCCATCTCGCCGCGCAGGCTGCGGCAGGTGCCGACCACGGCCTTCAGCTGCTCGACCCAGGCGATCGCCTGCGGATCGATGCGTTCGGGCTGCGCGACCGGATACGCGGCCGTGACCAGGTAGTCGGTGGACTTGCGGCCCGCGATCGGCGCGACGGTCTGCCAGAGTTCCTCGGTGATGAACGGGGCGATCGGGTGCAGCAGGCGCAGGATGGTCTCCAGCACGCGGATCAGCGTGCGGCGCGTCGCGCGCTGCGCGGCTTCATTGCCGTCGGCCTGCGCGGTCTGCAGCTGCACCTTGGCGATTTCCAGATACCAGTCGCAGTACTCGTCCCACACGAACGAGTAGATCGCGTTGGCGACCTGGTCCAGCCGGTAGTCGGCGAAGCCCTGGGCGACGGCCGCCTCGACCTTCTGGAGCTCGCTGACGATCCAGCGGTCGGCCTGCGAGAACTGCAGGTAGCCGTGCGCCGCGCCGCCGGGCGCGCACTGTTCCTTGCTGTGCTCCACCAGGCCGCAGTCCTGGTCCTGCGTGTTCATCAGCACGAAGCGGGTGGCGTTCCACAGCTTGTTGCAGAAGTTCCGGTAGCCCTCGCAGCGCTTGCTGTCGAAGTTGACGCTGCGGCCCAGCGTCGCCATCGCGGCGAAGGTGAAGCGCAGCGCGTCGGCGCCGTAGCCCGGGATGCCTTCGGGGAACTCCTTCTCCGTGGCCTTGCGGACCTTGGGCGCGGTCTCGGGCTTGCGCAGGCCCTGCGTGCGCTTGTCCAGCAGCGGCGCCAGCTCGATGCCGTCGATCAGGTCGACCGGGTCGAGCACGTTGCCCTCGGACTTGCTCATCTTCTTGCCCTGCGCGTCGAGCACCAGGCCGTGGATGTACACGTGCCTGAACGGCACCTTGCCGGTGAAGTGGGTCGTCATCATGATCATCCGGGCGACCCAGAAGAAGATGATGTCGTAGCCGGTCACCAGCACGGAGGAGGGCAGGAAGAGGTCCTGCTCCAGCGTCTTCGCGGGCCAGCCCAGCGTCGAGAAGGGCACCAGCGCCGACGAGTACCAGGTGTCCAGCACGTCCTCGTCGCGCTTGAGTTCGCCGGTGTAGCCGGCCGCCGTCGCCTTGGCCCGGGCCTCGGCCTCGTCGTGGGCGACGAAGATCTCGCCGCCGCTGCCGTACCAGGCCGGGATCTGGTGGCCCCACCAGAGCTGGCGCGAGATGCACCAGTCCTGGATGTTGTTCATCCACTGGTTGTAGGTGTTGACCCAGTTCTCGGGGACGAACTTCACCTCGCCGCTGGCGACGACGTCGATCGCCTTCTGCGCGATGGACTTGCCGTCCCTGCCCGGCTTGCTGGTGGCGACGAACCACTGGTCGGTCAGCATCGGCTCGATGACCTGGCCGGTGCGGGTGCAGCGCGGCACCATCAGCTTGTGCTTCTTGACCTCGACCAGCAGGCCCTGGTCCTCCAGCGCCTTGACGATCAGCTTGCGCGCGGCGAAGCGGTCCAGGCCGCGGTACTCGGCCGGGATCTCGTCCATCGAGTCCACGACGGTCGCGTCCAGCGTGAAGATCGTCAGCATCGGCAGCCGATGGCGCAGGCCGACCTGGTAGTCGTTGGTGTCGTGGGCCGGCGTGACCTTGACGACGCCGGTGCCGAAGTCCTTGTCGACGTAGTCGTCCGCGATCACCGGCACGAGGCGGCCGGTGATGGGCAGCTTCACCTGCTTGCCGATGAGGTGCCGGTAGCGCTCGTCCTCCGGATGGACCATCACGGCGGTGTCGCCCAGCATGGTTTCCGGGCGCGTGGTCGCGACGACCAGCGATTCATCGCCCTCGGCCAGCGGATAGCGGATGTGCCACAGCGAGCCGTCCTCCTCCTCGCTCTCGACCTCGAGGTCGGAGACGGCGGACTTCAGGACCGGATCCCAGCTGACCAGGCGCTTGCCGCGGTAGATCAGGCCTTCGTCGAAGAGCTTGACGAAGGTGTCGACGACGACGGGCGAGAGCTTCTCGTCCATCGTGAAGTACTCGTGGCCCCAGGACACCGAGTCGCCCATGCGGCGCATCTGCTGGGTGATGGTGCTGCCGGACTGCTGCTTCCACTCCCAGACGCGGGCGACGAAGTTCTTGCGGCCCAGGTCGTGGCGGCTCTGGCCCTGGCCCTGCAGCTGGCGCTCGACGACGATCTGCGTGGCGATGCCGGCGTGGTCGGTGCCGGGCACCCACAGCGTGTTGTGGCCGCGCATGCGGTGGTAGCGCGTCAACGAGTCCATGATGGTCTGGTTGAACGCGTGGCCCATGTGCAGCGTGCCGGTGACGTTGGGCGGCGGCAGCTGGATGCTGAACGACGGCCTGGCCGGATCCAGCGTCGGCTCATAGAGGCCCTTGGACTCCCACAGCGGACCCCAATGGGCTTCCAGGGACGCGGGTTCGAAGGACTTGGCGAGTTCGGTCATGGGGCGCGCCGCCGCGAGGCGGTGTCATCTGGGCGAGGGACAAGGTGAACCGTCGATTGTAGAGGGGCGGGACCCGGCGGCGCCCCGTGCGGGCGCCCGGAGACGGGGGACACACCAGAGAGGGAGCAGGGAGGGGCGCGGCTGTCGAAAACCGACTCCCTGACGCGTCGTGTCAGCAGAGGCGCCGGCTGTCACCTCTATTCGCCCGGGCGGGCCCGTTTCCCCCCTTGGAGGCATTCCCTCGGGATGGCCCTGGCGATACAAAACGAAAAACAGCGATACCGCGGTGAGATGCCCTGGCGAGGGGGCATGGGAATCATGGCGACATGGATTCACCGCCCGGACACCCGGGCTTTACCGAGGAATTGCACCATGCACCTGTTTCGACGCTGGAGTCATCACCATGAACGTCACCACCACCATGTCGGCCACGATGGTCGTTTCGGTCCTTTCGGCCCTGTGTGTGACGATGGCTTCTACGGCCCCCTGCCTGTCACCGGCCCCTGGTTCCGCCTCGGCGGCTTCGGCGGGTTCCCCTGGGGCTGGGGTGGTCTCGGACGCGACCATGGACGCGAGCATGGACGCGGATACGGTCGCCACCGCCACCACGGTCGCCATGGTCACCACGGCGGTCATGGGTGGGACGGCTTCGGCGGGGGCCTGGGACCCGATGCCCCTGCCGGCCGCGGCGAGAGGCTGCAAGCCCGGGCCCGCGCCTTTCTGGACCTGAGCGACAGCCAGGCGGAACTGCTGAAGCAGTTGATCGGGCAGCTCGCCACGGCCCGGCGCGCGTTCAAGGCGCTGGCGCGGGGACCGGAGGTCGCCCGGCTGGTCGAGAGCGACAACTTCCGCCGCGCGGAGGCGCAGGAGCTCTTCGACGGCCAGATCGAGGCGCTGCGCGCGACGGGCCCGGCGCTGGTGGCCGCCTTCGGCGACTTCTTCGACGCGCTGGACTTCGAGCAGCAGCAGATGCTGCGCTTCGCGCTGCGCCGGCTGCGCCGCCGGGCGGGCCGGGACGGCGACGGTCCCGAAAGCCGGGGCCGCTGATGGACAGCCGCGACTGCCGGCAGCCGCCGGGACTGCTGCGCCCGGTCATCGACCGCAACCGCTGCGAGGGCAAGGGCGACTGCGTCGAGGTCTGCCCGTACGGCGTCTTCTCCGTCGGCACCCTGCCGCAGGAGCGCCGCAAGGCGCTGAACCTGTTCGGCAAGCTGCGCGGTTACGCGCACGGCTGGCAGCAGGCGTTCACGCCCAATGCCGACGTGTGCCGCGCCTGCGGCCATTGCGTGAAGGCCTGTCCGGAGCGGGCGATCCAGCTCGTGCGGCACGGCCACAATGGACGGCACGATGCATCGATTGCTGCTGATTGACGACGACGAGGCGCTGGCCGCGCCGCTGGCGAGCTACCTGGCCCGTTTCGACTTCGCCCTGAGCGCGGTGACGCGGCCCAGCGCCGCGCTCGCGCGCCTGGCCGAGGAGCGGTTCGACGCGCTGATCCTGGACGGCATGCTGCCTGAGATGGACGGCTTCGCGTTCTGCAAGCGCGTGCGCGGCGGCAGCGAGCCGTGGCGCGAGATCCCCATCCTGATGCTGACCGCGCGCGGCGACCTGACCGACCGCGTCGTCGGCCTGGAGCTGGGCGCGGACGACTACCTGGCCAAGCCCTTCGAGCCCCGCGAGCTCGCGGCGCGGCTGCAGACCATCCTGCGCCGCACGCGGCTGGCGCCGGTGCCGGCCGCCGTCGCGGCGCCCGCGACGCTGCTGCGTTTCGAGGGCCTGGAGATCGACACCGTGCGCCGCCAGGTCACGGTGGCGGCCGGGGCGGTCGAGCTGACGAGCACCGAGTACGAGCTGCTGGTCCTGCTGGCCCGCGAGCCGGGCCGGGTGTTCTCGCGCGACGAGATCCTGAACCAGCTGCGCGGCCAGGAGGCCGACATCTTCACGCGGGCGGTGGACATCCTGGTGAGCCGGATGCGGCGCAAGCTCGAACCGCTGGAGGCGCTCAAGACGCTGCGCAACGCGGGCTACTGCTTCGCCTTGCCGGCGGCGGACGGCACGGCCCATCCGGCCGGGGAGGGTGCGAGATGAAGGGGCCGCGTCATCCGTACGACCATTGGAGCGATCGTGACGATCACGGCGCTCCCGGCGACGCGCGGCGGCGCGCCCGGCGCGAGGCCTGGTGGCTGCGCATGCAGGAGGAGCGCCTGCAGCACCACCGCAAGCGGCTGGACAAGATGCGCCGCTGGATGGAGATGGAAGCGGGCGGCCTGCCGTTCCCGCGCCATCGCGGCTGGCGCTGGCACATGCGGGCGCGCAACCGCTGGCACCAGCGCTGGCACCGGCATCACGCGCACTTCAAGCACTCGCTGGGCGCGCGGCTGACGGCGATCTTCGTCGTGCTGGCCTGTGCCGGCATCGGCATCCTGTGGGCGTCGATGCAGGTCGAGTACGGCCTGCTGTGGGCGATCCCGCTGCTGCTGCTGGTGACGGGTCTTGCCTACGGAGGCATCCGCCACCTGGTGGGGCCGCTGCGCGAGCTCGCGGCGGGGGCCGAGGCCTTCGGCCGGGGGGATCTCGAGCATCGCGTGCCCATCCGGCACCGCGACGAGATCGGCGACCTCGCGCACCGCTTCAACCAGATGGCCGAGGACATCCAGGCGATGCTCGACGGCAAGCGCGCGCTGCTGCTGGCGATCAGCCACGAGCTGCGCAGCCCGCTGACGCGGGCGCGGCTGCATGCGGAGCTGGTGGACGAGGGGGCGTCCAAGACGGCGCTGCTGGACGAGCTCGCGCAGATGCGGGAGCTGATCTCGGCGCTGCTGGAAAGCGAGCGCCTGGGCAGCGGGCATCGCGCGTTGCAGGTCGCGGCCTGCGACCTCGGCGCGCTGGCGCGCGAGCAGGACCAGCCTGGCGTCGCGCTGCGCATCGATCGCGACCTGCCGGTGCTCCAGCTCGACCGCCTGCGGGTGCAGCTGCTGCTGAGGAATCTCGTGCACAACGCGCTGCGTCACAACGACCCCGAGGCCGGACCGGTGCTCGTGTCCGTCGAGCGGGACGGCGAGGGCGCGCGGCTCACCGTGCGCGATCACGGCCCGGGCGTGCCGGCGGAGGCGCTGCCGCAGCTCGGCCAGCCCTTCTTCAGACCCGACGAAGCCCGTGCGCGCAGCGAGGGCGGCGTGGGACTGGGCCTGTCGCTGTGCCGGCTCGTCGCTGAGGCGCACGGCAGCCAGCTCGAGCTGCGCAACGTGCAGCCGGGGTTCGAGGCGGTGGTGCGATTCCCGTAGTCCGACGGTCAGTCACGCGACATCACGAGGCCGCCGGGTTCTAGAGGATCCGGCGGCCTTTTGCATGTGGCTGTTCGAGAGCGCATATCCCCCCAATGGGGCGAGAACTGCCGTGTCTTCGTCGACCGACTGAGCGCGCTTGAAGCTGGACTGTTGCCCTGGTTCCCATATGGATTTCGAATCGCTCGCGGCGAAGAACTATCTTTCGTTTCCGCTTTGTCTGGCCTGGTTGATTCCGTATGGAACATTGGCTGCAGTCGCACTCTGGTGGCCGGCTGACGGACCGTTTCTCGGCCTCGACTTCAGGAATTGCCCATGGGTCCTCAACGTGCCGTCGATCGCTGGATACGTGGGGCGATCGAACTTTTCGGCTGCGACGGCGGCCTACTTCGTCCTGTCGGCAGCGCTCTTCTTCCCAACCTTTCTGGTGGCGCTGTCGAGTCCGACGTTCCTGGTCGGAAATGCGCGCAGAACCGCTCGCTACGTTGAGCGGTTCGGGAGATCCCATCCGTTGTTCCCATGCCTGCTGGCGGCGCTCATCTCCTTTGGCGCGATCGCAGTGTTCTGGATCCAGCCCGGATATCAGTTCGGCCTTCTTCCTCTTCATGAGAAGCGTTGGGCATTGGCGATTGGCGGCCCGCTCGTCGGCTTCTATTCGGCACTCTTTCTTTTCGTGAGCGTCACGGTCCACACCGTGAGGCTCTGGTCGATGGTCGTCAAGGAGACTAAGAATGGCATGGAATGACTGGTCGGATTTCGATACCGCAGGCTTGATTGGAGGGGCGCTCGGCGATCAGCTTCAGAAGTCCGGAGATTTCTTTCGAGATACCGCGATAGAGCTGCAATCGCAGTCAGCGGACAGCGCGAAGCGGGCAGAGCGGTCGCGCGCCGCGGTCAGGGAGTTCGGTGCGTTGACTGCCGCAGCGGCCCGCGACCTGGACGGCGTGGATCTGGCACGGGTGGATGTGAAGACCCGGTCGGCCATCCAGTTGACGCGTGCCGAGTTGGGCAAGGCACAAGGCTTTCTCAAGAGCGCAGACGAGAATCTGTTCATCGGGAAAAACATGTCGGCGCTCGGACGCAATCTTGGAGCGGTCGTCGGCGCGGCCGAGCTTCTCTACAAGATGAAGAATCCCGACCTGGGTGCCTACAGCTTTGGTGAGACAGGAGCAGGCTTCATTGGTGGGGTGATCGGCGCCAGCCTCGGGCTGCTCTTCCCGCCATTGGCGCCGCTGTCCGCATTAATGGGGTTGGGAGGCGCTTTTCTGGGAAAGTATCTTTGGGAAAAGCACGTCGCCCCGCAGATCGGCTGGTCCGAGAAGGACAGCCCGCGCTTCTGGGACAGCGTGTTCGAGGCGATCGGTGTCGGTCAGGCGCCCAAGGGCGTCGGGGATCGCAAGCCAGCGGAGCCTGACCTTCCGATGCGACTCGCGCTTGCCGGCCGCCACGGTCTGGTCGCACCGCCAGTGACGCATCTGGGCAGCCTGTCGCGAAGGACTTCTGCGTCCGGGCGGGCCGAGTACACGCTCTCTGATCTGGACCCGGATCTGGCGAATCGGATGGTAGACAGGAGATCCTTCGGCATCGCCTCGTGGTACCAGGACGAATGGCTCGACTCGACGGTCATGGCGCTCGACAGCCATCCGGACGGCCGGATCGACCGCAAGGACCACGTGTTCGAGTCCCTCGCCATCTGGCGCGACAGGGATGGCAACGGCGACCTGGCGTTCGACGAGTTCGAACGATTCCGTCAGGACGATGTGATCCTCATCGACCGGTCGAGCGCGCCGACGCACGCCACGGCAGGGAAGCCGGAACATCCGCCGAAGCAGGACGCGCCAGACCTGATGGCCATCGAGGCCCGGCATCGGCGCTCGTTCACCCGCTACTTCGATGACCTGCTCGGCGAGTCCGCCGATGTCCCCGGGGAACCTCGCTTGCGGACGCTGAAGGCTTCCTTCGAGGAGGCCATCAAGGCCGATGCGGCGACCGGGCTCTCCGATCTGATCGACTTCGCGAGGCTCGTGGGCCCAGGAGCCTTGAGACTCCAAGGTTGGGACCCCCGGCCGATGATCGTCGCCCATCTACGTGCCGGCGTGCAGCCTGCCGGAACGGGAGCGGGCGTCGGCTCTGCAAATGCCGTAACGAAGGGCAGCGACGACTTCGACTTTCTCATCGGAGGAGACGCGGCCGAGACGCTACGCGGCGGGGACGGAAACGACGTGCTGTCCGGCGGCCCCGGCAATGACAATCTCTTCGGAGATGGCGGTGCCGATCTGTTGACCGGCGGAGACGGCAACGATCAGATCGAAGGCGGTGACGGCAACGACGAACTCATCGGCGATCGCGGGAGCGACACGCTGACCGGCGGCGCCGGGAACGATCACCTTCGCGGCAACATCGGAGACGACGTGCTCATCGGCGGTCCCGGCGACGACCAGTTGATCGGCGGCAGCGGGGCGGACACCTATCGCTTCGAACTGGGTGACGGTTGCGATCGAGTCAGCGATCAGAAGAGCCGGCGCGCCAATCGACTGGAGTTCGGCCCGGGACTGCTCTTGAACGAGGCATGGGCGGCTCGTCGAGGCAATGGGCTCCATCTGGCGTGGAGGAGCGGCGAATCCGTGGAGCTGGCGCGGTACTTCACCCGGCGTCGGGGACGGTTCGACCTCCGCTTCGCCGACGGCATCGTGATCGAGGACGCGGCGCTGACCCGCTGGGCCGCCACGATCGGATGGGCTTCCACGCGCCTGATCGAAGCGCTCGTCTCGGTCCAGATGTCGCCCGACGCGCTCCCAGCCCATACCGCCGCGCATCGCGTTTTCACCACGACGCCGCCGATGCTGACCGGCAGTCCCGGCTGAAAGCCGACTCGTTGACAAAGCGGCCCAGGCGACCCGTTGCGAGCGCTGCCGCCTCGGGAGCCCATGCAAGTGGGCTGTTGCACGCCACCTACCGAGACAGGTCGTCCGCCTCCTTGAACCCGTGTGGCGCCGATGCCGACGATTTCATCGAATCGATTTCATTGATCTTTTCGTGCCAGGCCTTGCGCCGGGTGCGAGGAAGATACCTTCACCGCCTCACAGAGAAGCGGTCCATGCCATCCCGACGAAGGTGATGTTTATGAATTGATCCGATCCGAATGGAGTTGTCCATGTCCCTGATGTCCTTCCCTCAATCCGGCGCCGCCGGTTCCGCCGCGGCCCGTGCCGCACGTTTCCACGGTCCGGCGAGCTTCCCCGGCAGCCTCGACGACGAGCTCGACGACGATCCGGGCGCCGCGCTCGCCGCGGCGCTGGCGCTCGATGCCGGCAACGACGAGCCGCCCGCGCCGCCCGCGCCGCCGCCCGCAGCGCCAGCGCCGCGTCCGGCGAAGACGCTGTTCATGCAGCGCCTGCTGCAGAACATCCAGCCGCTGCTGCGGCTGAACCGCGAGGAGTTCGAGGCCTTCCTCTACCAGTCGCGGATGTACCCGTCGCTGAGCCGCTTCGCGGCGGGCGGCGTCGAGTACTTCGTCCCGCGGCGCGACATCACCGTCGGGGTGGCGATGAAGACGCTGCGCGAGCGCATCGAGCATGCCGCGGTCATCGCGGAGCTCGTGTGCCGGCTCAAGCGCGAGGACGACGAGGAGGGCGGCCTGTGCAACGACGACGAGGCTGTCGTCGCGACCGCCGCGATCCGGGACGACCTCCGCGAGGCGCTGGGCATGCTCGGCGTCTACGAGCAGGCGATCCGCGACGGCGTGGCGGTGGTGCAGTACCACGAGCCGGTGGCCTGCGACGCGGCTTGATCGCATCGGGCCAAGCCCGGGCCGGCGTCGGCGGCCGGGGGTGGGCAGGGCGATGGCCGGCACGGGGCGTGCCGGTAAGGCGCGGGTAAGTCGGCCCGGCGGAGGATGCTCCCTTAACATCGAGGCCTCCGCCATCCGCTGCCCATGAATCGAATCGCCCTGGTCGAGGATCACGTCCGGCTCGCGGGCCTGATCCGTCAGGCCCTGCAGGCCGCCGGCATTCCCACCGACGTCTTCCATGCGATGGAGGCGGCCTGGGTCGCGCATCGCGACGTCGGATACGCGGCGCTGGTCATCGACCGGGGCCTGCCCGACGGCGACGGCCTGACGCTGGTCAAGCGCCTGCGCGCCGCGCATCAGGGCACGCCCTGCCTGATGCTGACGGCGCGCGACGCGCTGCACGACCGCATTGACGGTCTCGAGTCCGGCGCCGACGACTACCTCGCCAAGCCCTTCCCGATGGAGGAACTCGTCGCGCGCGTGCGGGCGCTGATGCGCCGGTCCGTGGCGGTACGGCCGCCGCGGCCGGTCTTCGGCGACATCGAGGTCGTGGTCGAGGAGGCGCTGCTGGTGCGCGGCGAGTCCTCGGTGGCGCTGGCCCCGGCGGAGCTGCAGATCGCGATCGCGCTGGTGCAGCAGCAGGGGCGCACGGTCCGGCGCGCGGCGCTGGAGGCGGCGGCCTGGGGACTGTCCGAGGCGGTGACGCCCAATGCGCTGGACGTCGCGCTGCATCGCCTGCGCAAGAAGCTGAGTTCGCTCGGATCGGAGCTCCGCATCGTCAACCTGAGGAACCACGGCTATGCGCTTCAGGATGCGGTGGCCGAATAGCCTGCGCAACCGCGTGCTGGCGGTGCTGGCCGCCAGCATGGTGCTGAGCTCGCTGCTGGTCGGGCTGGCCTCCGCGGTGTGGTGGGAGCCGTTCTCGCGCTGGGTGCTGCGCAGCCAGATCGAGGGCAACGGCGAGTCGCTGTCGGAGCACGTGGAATTCGACGCCCGGGGCATGCCCATCGGCATCGAGTCCAAGGCCATCGAGCCCTGGCTCTTCGAGAGCCTGCGCCAGGAGGTGATGATCCGCGTCGTCGATGCCGACGGGCGGGTGGCCTATGCCTCGGACGGCGTGTTCACGACCATCGCGCCGGCGGGCAAGCGCTTCGAGGCGCGGCGCCAATCCTTCGCCTATGTGCGCGACGGCATCGCGATGCATGCGGCGACCGTACCCTTCGATCGCCACGGGCGACGGTGGTACATGCAGTTCGCCGTCACCGACCGCATCGTGCTGGAGATGCGCGAGTCCATCGGCTTCGACGTCTTCCAGCAGGGCGTGATCGTGCTGGGCGCGACCTTCGTGCTGGTGTTCCTGGTCACCATCCATGTGGCGTTGCGCCAGGCCTTGCTGCCGGTGCGCGCGGCGTCGGGCGCGGCGCGCCGCATCGCGCCGCGGACCTTGGCCGAGCGCCTGCCCACGGCCGACCAGCCCCGCGAGCTGCGGCCGCTGGTGGAGGCCTTCAACGCGGCGCTGGACCGGCTGCAGGGCGGCTTCAAGACGCAGCAGGAGTTCCTGTCGAATGCCGCGCATGAACTGAAGACACCACTGGCGTTGATCCGGGCGCAGGTCGAGCTGGCGCCGGAGGGCGTCTGGCGGGAGCAGGTGCTGGACGATGTGGACCGCGTCGCGCGCCAGGTGCAGCAGTTGCTGCTGCTGGCCGAGGCCAGCGAGCAGCGCAACTATCGTGTCGAGGCGATCGATCCTGCGTCGGCGCTGCGGGAGGTCTTCGATTTCATGGAGCGCGTGGCGGCGCGGCACGAGGTCTCGCTGGGCCTGCTGCTGAGCCCCTCGCTGCGGGTCTGGCAGGCGGACCGCGGCGCGTTGTTCACGCTGCTGAAGAACCTGATCGAGAACGCGATCCAGCACAGCCCCGTCGGCGGCGTGGTCACGCTCGAGGCCCGACCGGATGGTTTCTCCGTCTCGGACCAGGGCAAGGGCGTCGCGGAGCAGGACCTGCCGCGCATCTTCGAGCGTTTCTGGCGCGGCGCCGACCGGCGGGAGCAGGGCGCGGGACTGGGGCTGGCGATCTGCACCGAGATCGCGTCCGCGCACGAGTGGCGGCTGAGCGCGCACCGGCGCTCGCCGGGGCTGGAGGTGCGGTGCGACATGACGGAAACGGCGAGCGTCGATCCGGATCGCGGCGTGCCGGCACCGGCGCACGCGCGCAGTCATGACGCGTCCGCGGCGGCCGCTGCGGCGACTGCGCCGAGACCCTCGGGGGCCGGCGTACAGGCGGGCTACTCGCGAGCCGTGTCGCGCGCGCTGTTCTGAACCGGGGCATCCGGAGCCGGCGCCTGGTCGCTATCATCGCCGCCAACAAGGAGGCGACATGACCACACGTTTCTGGATGACGCTCGGCGCGGGTGCGCTCTTCTGCCTGTCGGCGGCGGCTCAGGAAGTCAGCTTGACGCGGCTCGACTGCGGCAACGGGACCAACGACCCGCGCCGCTTCAGCGACACCTTCGCCTACACCGAGACGACCAAGCCCTTCACCTTCAGCTGCTATGTCATCCGGCACGGCGCGGACGTGATGGTCTGGGACACCGGCTACCTGCCGGGTTCCGCGCCGAACGCGACCAACAAGCCGCTGGGTGACCTGCTCAAGCAGATCAAGGTCGATCCGGCGGAGGTGAAGTTCGTCGGCATCAGCCACTACCACGCCGACCACACCGGGCAGCTGGGCCTGTTCAAGAACGCGACGCTGCTGATCGGCAAGGCCGACTGGGAAGGCATCAACGCGACGCCGCCGATGGCCGGCGCGAACGTCAAGGGCTTCGCCGAATGGATCGCCGAGAAGCGCAAGGTCGAGCCGCTGAGCGCCGACAAGGACGTGTTCGGCGACGGCACGGTCATGGTCCTGCGCGCGCCCGGCCACACGCCGGGACACAGCATCCTGCTGGTGCGCCTGAAGGAGATGGGGCCGGTGATCCTCAGCGGCGACGCCGTCCACTTCCACGAGAACTATGAGCACGACGGCGTGCCGGGCTTCAACGACGACCGCGCGCAGACGCTGGCCTCGATCCAGCGGGTCAAGCAGATCGAGAAGAACCTCAAGGCCACGGTGATCATCCAGCACGACCCGCGCGACATCGGCAAGCTGCCGGCGTTCCCGGCGGCGGCGAAGTAGCGGACCGCGTCAGGCGCCGGGCGCGCCCAGCAGGCTGACGCGCTGGCGCCAGGCGTGGTCCACCTCGTCCTGGGCGCCCCGATGTGCCCCGAAGTAGCGCGAGGGACAGTCGCCATAGCAGCGCACCCACACCTTCGTCAGGTGAGCGGAATCGGTGAAACCCGAGGACTGCGCGATGGCGGTCAGCGCCTGTCCGCTGCCCAGGAACATCGCGGCGCGCTGGATCTTCACCGCTAGCGCGTACTGCCTGGCCGTGATGCCCAGCGACTGGAGAAAGCGGCGCGACGCCTGGGCGGCGGAGAGTCCCAGCGGCGCACCAAGCGTTGCCAGGTCTTGCGCCGGGTCCAGTCGCAGGCCGGCCATCATCTGCAGCACCTGCGGATCCAGCGGGCGATGCGGCGCGACGCTGTCGGCCACGCTGGCCACGAGCATCTGCACCGAGGCCTGGAGCCGGCGCCCGCTCAATGCGCGGTGCGCGAAAGCGCGGGCGCAATCCAGCAGGCCGGCGAAGTGATGCGCATCCAGCACCCGCACCGGTGCGCCTTCCGGACAGCGGCTGAAGGTGTTGTACCTTGGATGCGAGGGCTCGAGGTCGATCAGCACCGCTGGCTGATCGCCGGAATCGATCGAGCGCGTCAGGAATGGACGCACCGCCAGCAGGCGGCCTGACCAGTGCTGTCCGTCGGCGCTGACGCGCAGCGGCTGCGGCGTCAGCGCGCAGGCCAGCGTGACCGAATGACGCCTCGTCCTCGTCCGAGGTCGCAGCGCTGCGCTCGCGTAGATGAAGCTGTCGCCCAACAGGCCCAGACGAGGGCCGACGAAGTTGCCAGACATCATGCCGGCATGCTGCGACGGCCGACGCCGCGGCGTCAAGGTGGAACCGCACCGCGTTCCTGGGCATACCGGGCCTGCGCCCGCATCGCCTTCTCCTCCATGCTGCGCGAGGTCGAGGTGTCCTCCCGCATGAGTTCGAGAATGCGCCGCGCGGTCGCGTCGTCCTGGGCGAACAACTGGCGCGCGGCCTCGGCGCCGAAATGTGCGGCGCGCATGGCCTGCATCGCGTTCAGCTGCGCCAGGCCTTCTTCCGGCACAAGCAGCGCTTGTCCCGGCGGGAAGGCGGCGGCCTGCGCGGACTGATAGGCCTCGAACTGCGACACCAATGCGCGGGCGTGCGCGACCGCGGCGGGCGGCAGCCCGGCCAGCTCGGCCTCTAGCCTCGCGGCCAGGGCCTCGCCCTCGTGGAGCGCGAGCAATGCCTCGATGCGCAGCCGCGCCGGCTGGTCAATGACCAGCCGGCCCTGCGCATCCAGCTGGAACACGCCGCGGGACTTCGCATCGGGGGCCGCCATGCCCATGGGCGACAGGAGGCCGCCGGGTGGTGCGGCGGCGGGTCGCGCCTGGACCGGGGGTGGCGCCGCCGCAGCGGAAGCCACGGGTTCCGTTGCCGTACTCGCGCGCGACCATGGAAACGGCGCTGGCTGGCCTTCGACGGCGGCCGGGGCCTGCGCCGCCGCGGCCAGCCAGACCAGCAGCACCGCGCACGCGGCGCCGGCGGCGAGGGCGATGGCGATGTGCCGGCTCCGGTGGAGATCGGACCTGTGCGGCATGGCGCGCTCCTGGCGTGTCAGTAGGGGCAGTTCTGGCTGTAGCGGTCAAAGACCAGCGCGGTCGCATAGGCCGTGTGCGGTGCGCCGCACAGGAACGGCGAGTAGCGCGTGTCCGCATCCACGAAACGCTTCATCCAGGTCACGCCGTAGCGACCGATCGGCGTGTTGGTGCTGTTGGGCGTGAAGTGACTGGCGGCGTTGAGTTCGGCATAGGCCTTGAAGGTCGTGGCCGGCAGGCTGGCATAGAACGGCCTGGCATGCGCGGCCACCGGAGCCACCGTGTCGCCGTCGGAGCCGACGATCAGCGTCGGCACGCGCACCTGCGTGAAGCTGGTGCTGAGGTTCCAGGGTGTCAGCGGGAGTGCCGCCTTCAGCGTCGGGTTGTCTTCCGCCGCGATCAGCGCGCCGCCGCCGCCCATCGAATGGCCGGCCACGGCCAGCCGGGTGCTGTCCACACGGCTTCGCACCGTGCTGCTGGCGCTGTTGACCACGTGATTGAGTGCCGCCATCAGCTGCGTGGCGCGGCTGGCGGGTTGGTCCAGCGTGGTGTTGGTGTTCATCGTGATCACCACCAGGCCGTGCGTGGCCAGCCGTCGACCCAGCCAGGCGATGCTGGACTCGGTGGCCGTGAAGCCCGGGCTGATGGCCACCACGCCGTAGCTGCCGGCCGCGGTGGGGTAGTAGATGGTGCCGCCGCCGAAGCCTCGCGCGAGCGTGACCCGGCTGGTCGACACGGCGAAGCTGCCCGCGGTGGCGTTGAGGCTGGCGGAGGTCGGGTCCGGGCCGATCTGCGCCGAGGCGCTCCCGGCGGTGAAGGCAAACAAGCCGATGCAGCAGGCGACGGCCCGCATCGCGATTCGAGATGAAATTGTCCCGGTCATGGTGTCTCCCCTTGATGGATCGCCCGCACCGCGGGATGCGGCAGGGCGGGGCCAGTCTAGGAAGCGCACCCGGCGGGTGGCTTGTACGCATCCGCGACGGACACCCCTAGGATGGCCAAGGGAAAACCCTCGGCGAGCGCCACCGTAGGATGACGGCATGCCGATGCTCCCTTTGGATGTTTCAGCCCGCGCGGACACCGGCGGCACCCGCCTGCGCGACCTCGCACGCCTGCGGCGGGTGCGCGACCGCATCGACCGCGAGTACGCCCAGCCTCTGGACGTGGAGGCGCTCGCGCAAGGCATCGGCATGTCGTCCGGTCACCTGAGCCGGCAGTTCCGGCTGGCCTATGGCGAGTCGGTCTATTCCTACCTGATGACGCGCCGCATCGAGCGCGCCATGGCGCTGCTGCGCCGCGGCGACCTGAGCGTCACCGAGGTCTGCTTCGAGGTCGGCTGCTCGTCGCTGGGCACCTTCAGCACCCGCTTCACCGAGCTGGTCGGCGTGGCGCCCAGCGTCTACCGGCGCGATTCGGCGGCGGAGGCGGAGGGCCTGCCGTCGTGCGTCGCCAAGCAGGTGACGCGTCCGATCAGGAATCGAGAAGCGCCGGAATAAGCAGCCTCCTAGACTGCATCGCAAGGGGAAGGCATCCAGCCGTCCCCCGGGACCGGCTCCCGGCGGCGACGGCCGCCGACCCCACCGACACTTCCCAATTGGAGACAGACATGGACATCACCATCCACTCGGCCTTCCTGCCGCACACCGACGCCGAGGCTTCGCTGGCCTTCTATCGCGACGGGCTGGACTTCGAGATCCGCAAGGACGTCGCCTTCGGCGGCAACCGCTGGATCACGATCGGGCCCAAGGGCAAGCCCGACACCTCGATCGTGCTGTTCCCGCCGAACGCGACGCCGGGCGTCACCGAGGACGAGAAGCGCACCATCGCCGAGATGATGGCCAAGGGCACCTACGCGATGCTGCTGCTCGGCGCGAAGGACCTGGACGCCACCTTCCAGCGGCTGCAGGCGCGCGACGCGGAGATCGTGCAGGAGCCCACCGACCAGCCCTATGGCGTGCGCGATTTCGGCGTGCGCGATCCGGCGGGCAACATGATCCGTATCCAGCAGCTCAAGGCCTGACCCCCGGGAGACGACCATGCCGACCGTCACGACCACCGACAAGACCTCGGACAAGTCCTCCGGCGCCGCCGCCGTCAACGCCGCCGTCAACGCCGCCGCGATGATCGACGCCCACATCGCCGAGCTCGGCGACTGGCGCGGCGACATGCTGGCCCGGCTGCGCCGGCTCATGAAGGAGGCGGTGCCCGGCATCGAGGAGACGTGGAAGTGGCGCGGCACGCCGGTGTGGGAGCACAACGGCCAGATCTGCACCGGCGAGACCTACAAGGAGGTCGTGAAGATGACCTTCGCGAAGGGCGCGAAGCTGGAGGATCCGGGCCGGCTCTTCAACTCGAGCCTCGACGGCAACGTGCGCCGCGCCATCGACATCCGTCAGGGCGACAAGATCGACGAGAAGGCGATGAAGGCGCTGTTCAAGGCGGCTGCGGCGCTGAACGATGCGGCCGCCAAGCCGAAGAAGGCGAAGAAGGCGAAGCCGGCGGCTTGAGCTCGAAGAGGGCGGGTCGCCTTCAGCGCGACCGGTCCCGCCGTGCCGTCCGGAACGTGATCGACCAGCGCAGACGCTCCACGGGCGCGACGCTATGCTGCCACGCCCACCGTGACGGCCCGCGCAACGCGTAGATCGAGCGCGGTTCGACGGTCACCTTGATGACGTCGGCGCGCTTGGGCGCGTCGGGCGGGTAAGGACGGAAGCGCAAGGTCGCGCTGGTGCCCAGCGAGACCCCGAAGACCTCCTCGAAGTCCGGCACGTCGCGATGCCAGCCCAGCGGCGTGCCGGGCGCGTACTCGGCCACGAGCGCATGCACCAGCGCCTCGGACGCGATGCCGGCCCATGCCGCGACGCGGTGGCGAAGCGGCAGCAGCTCCTCGATGAGCGCCTGGGCGGGACGCAGCCGGTTGCTGTCGTAGTCGAAGCTGCCGCCGTAGCTGATGACACGCCGCCGCGCGGTGTACGCCTTGTACTGCGCGGCTTCGAGCGGCAACGACCGGATCAGCGCGACGAGCCCGTCCTCTTCCTCCGGCGACAGGAAGCCCGAGCGATAGCTCATGCCCTCGGGCAGCGCGTCGGCGGGCGGGTCGAGGTCGTCGAAGAGGCTGGACTGGTCCATGGCGGTTGTTCTGGCTTGCGGCGGCGCGCTGGGCCGCTCAGCTTCGCAGATGGTTGTCCTTGACCCGGATGTAATGCTCGGCGGAGTACTTCAGGTAGGCGATCTCGTCGGCCGTGAGGGCGCGCACGGCGACGGCGGGACGGCCGACATACAGATGGCCGCTCTTGAGCACCTTGCCCGGCGACACCAGGCTGCCAGCGCCCAGCATCACGCGGTCCTCGATGACGACGTCGTCCATCACGATGCTGCCCATGCCGATCAGGCATTCGTTGCCGATGCGGCAACCGTGGAGGATGACGGCATGGCCGATGGTCACGTGGTCGCCGATGATCAGCGGCGAGCCGTCCGGCTTCTTCGGATGCTTGTGCGAGACATGGCCCATCGTCAGGTCCTGCACGTTGGTGCCGGTGCCGATGACAATGCGGTTCACGTCGCCCCGCAACACCGCGTTGCACCAGACCGAGCTGTCGGGGCCGAGCGTGACGTCGCCGATCACGTGGGCGGAGTCGTGGATGAAGACGCGGTCGGCGAGCACCGGCGCGGTATCGAGGTAGGGAGACACAGGCATGGCGGGCGGAGGCGGGCAGCGGAAGAAGACGGCCATTGTCGCGGCGCCGGGCAAGACCGCGGGGCGCGCTGCGTCCGCAAAGGCAACGAAGAAGTCCGCCGCGACGCCGGCGGTGAAAGCAGCGGCGAAAGCCGCGGCAGAAGCGCCGCGTGAGAAGCGCCATCGTCACCACGTGTACGTCGTCGAGCTGGCCGACCAGGTCTGGAACGAGCCGCGTTTTCGCAAGGCCAATCCGGACTACCGGCTGGGCATGCCCTTCGTCTACGTCGGGATGACGGGGCTGGATCCGGACCTGCGCTTCGACAAGCACAAGGCCGGCATCCAGTCCAACCGCTTCGTCTTCGACTACGGCCTGCGCCTGCTGCCGCAGCTCTACGAGGTCTACAACCCGATGCCCTACGAGGCCGCGCGCGAGATGGAGGTCGAGCTCGCCATCGGCCTGCGCGAGGCGGGCTACGGTGTTTGGCAGGCCTGAGGCTGTTCCGATACAGCGCTGCGGCATGATGCGCCGGCTCCGACCCTGCGGAGCAGTTCAGGAGCAAGGATGACCGCGACCGCCCACACCGCCGCCACGCCCGTGGCGCTTCCGACCTACGCCGACGTCGAGGCCGCCGCCCGCCGCATCGAGGGCCAGGCGCACCGCACGCCGGTGCTGACCTCGCGCACCGTCGACGAACTGTTCGGCGCGCAGGTGTTCTTCAAGTGCGAGAACTTCCAGCGCATGGGCGCCTTCAAGTTCCGCGGCGCGTTCAACGCGCTGTCGCGCTTCACGCCGGAGCAGCGCCGCTTCGGCGTGGTCGCGTTCTCCTCGGGCAACCATGCGCAGGCGATCGCGCTCTCGGCGCGCATCCTGGGCATGCCGGCGACCATCGTCATGCCCAAGGACGCGCCCGCGGCCAAGATCGCCGCCACGCGCGGCTACGGCGGCCAGGTCGTCCTCTACGACCGCTACACCGAGGACCGCCAGCAGATCGGCCGCGACCTCGCCGAGAAGCACGGCCTGACCCTGATCCCGCCCTTCGACCATCCCGACGTGCTGACGGGGCAGGGCACCGCGGCGAAGGAACTCTTCGACGAGGTCGGGCCGCTCGACGCCGTCTTCGCGCCGCTGGGCGGCGGTGGGCTGCTGTCGGGGACCGCGCTGTCGACGCGCGCGCTCTCGCCGAGGGCGAAGCTGTACGGCGTGGAGCCCGAGGCGGGCAACGACGGCCAGCAGTCGTTCCGCAGCGGCCAGGTGGTCACCATCGACACGCCCCGCACCATCGCCGACGGCGCGCAGACGCCACACCTCGGCGACATCACCTTCGCGCTGATCCGCCAGCACGTCGACGACGTCCTCACCGCGTCCGACGCGCAATTGGTCGAGGCGATGGGCTTCTTCGCGTCGCGGATGAAGATGCTGGTCGAGCCGACCGGCTGCCTGGGCTTCGCCGCCGCGAAGGCGATGAAGGACGAACTCAAGGGACAACGCGTCGGCATCGTCATCAGCGGCGGCAACGTCGACATGGCACGCTTCTGCGAACTGGTTGGCGCGGCGACGACGACGACGCCCGCCTGATTCACTCCCTCTCCCGCTTGCGGGAGAGGGCAGGGGTGAGGGCCAGCGGCGGTGGAAGTGCAGAAGCTTGGGGTAGTGGCATGCAACGGCCGCTGGCCCTCACCCCCACCCTCTCCCGCAAGCGGGAGAGGGAGTAGGTCCGCGGTGGGCGAAATGCGGAGCGAATGATGATGAGCCGGTAACGGCTCGATACGTCGCGTCACGCGTGCCGGGGACGACCGCAAGGGGAGGTGACCTTGGTCAATGTCGCGCGCCGGAGGCGGCGCCCAGAATCCGCACGCCATCCGATCTTCGATAGCAAAGGGACTCTCGCGTGCAAGCTCATCTCCTCGCCTCCGTCGGCGCCGCCGGCGCGAACCGCAAGTCCGACGTCGAGTCGGTGCAGCGTCTGCTGACCACCCACCACCTCTACCGTGGCCGTGTCGACGGCCTGTGCGGCCCGCTGACGGTCGACGGCATCCTGCGCTTCCAGCGCAGCTTCATGAGCAAGCCCGACGGCCGCGTCGATCCGAACGGCCGCACCTTCCGCCGCCTGAGCGCGGCGCCCGCGGCCTCGCCGTCCGCCACGCCCGCGGCGCGCGTCGCCTCGCCCGCGGCGGCCCGCCCGGCCACCCCCGCCGCGCGTCCCGCGGCCCCGGCCCGCCCCGCCGCCAGCGCGCCCGCCGCCGCGGCGTCGACCGCCGCCGTCGCGCCCTCGGCCGACGCCGGCAGCGCCCGCCAGTTGCTGACCACGCTGGTGCCGCGCCCCGAGGCCCACACGATGAACCCCGGCCTGGTGGCCGTGTCCTCGACCTTCATGGTCCAGACGCTGGGCCAGCCGCGCCACTCCTACAGCCAGGACTGCCAGCCCCTGACCAACGAGAAGCTCAAGAAGCACATCGTGTCGCGCTCGATCGGCCCGTTCAAGGTCACCGGCCTGGACCTGGCCGTCGACAGCCTGGCTGCCGTCATGGACGACATCCGCAAGGAACAGCCCGCCGTCTACGCGGCGCTGGGCACCGCCGGCATGCTCTGCTGCCGCAACATCCGCGGCTCGACCACCGGCATCTCCAACCACTCCTGGGGCACGGCCATCGACCTGACGCTCAACGGCATCCTGGACCGCCGCGGCGACAGCAAGGTGCAGGTCGGCCTGACGCTGATCGCGCCGATCTTCAACCGCCACGGCTGGTACTGGGGCGCGGCCTTCCGCACCGAGGACGCGATGCACTTCGAGGCCAGCAAGTCGCTGATCAACCAGTGGGCGCCGCGCCTGGTCTGATCGCCGGTCGCAGGTCGCTGACCGCGACCACCGCCGCGACACCCGTTGTTTCAACCTCCGCGACGCCCGCCGGTCCGCCGGCGGCGTCGCGTGGATACTCCGTCGTCATGAAGCTCCGCCTGATCTCCGTCTTCCGCCTGCTGGCCCTGTCGGGCCTGGTGATGACCGCCGCCTGCCAGCCGACGCTGGCCGCCTGCAACGTGGCCACGCTGCCCGACGGCTGGGCCGCCGGCTCGGCCCGCTGGGACGGCGCCTGCGCCGCCGACAAGGCCGACGGCCTGGGCGTGCTCAAGGAGCAGCAGGGCGCCGCCGTGAAGCGCATGTTCCTGGGCCGCGTGGCCAAGGGCGAACTGGCGCTGGGCGTCATCGACATCCCCGACCAGGGCTACATGGCGGGCCGCTTCGAGCAGGGCAAGGCCGTGCCCACCGACGACCGCCAACTGATCATCCAGGCCTTCGAGGAAGCCGCCAAGGCCGCCTCGGCCGCGGCCGACCGCTTCGAGAAGGTGGGCAACGCCGGCTCGGCGAAGTTCTACCGCGCCAAGGCCAAGGCGCTGCGCGAGCAGATGGACTGAGCACCCGGCGGCTTGCGCCGCCGAGGGTCCCTCACGACAGGCGTCGCGCCGGGACCGGCGCCGCCGACATTCCCCCAGGGACCGCACTGCTGTCAATCGATGCCCGTGCGCTCGCTACAGTCGGTCGCATGACCGACAGCCCCCGCGCCTGGATCCGCCTGCCCTCCGGGGCCGCGCTGGACCTGATCAACCCGTCCCCCGACGCCTGGACCGACGAGGACCTCGCGCTGCGCCTCGCCCGCACCTACCGCTGGGGCGGCGAGTCCGTCTGGCCCTGGCCGCTGTCCGTGGCGCAGCACTCGCTGCTGGTGCTCGCGTTGCGCCGATCATGGGCGGAGGAGGATGGGGAGCCGTTGTCGCCGGCGCTGCAGCGCGCCGAACTCCTGCATGACGCCGAAGAGGGCTTCCTCGGTTTCGACTGCATCTCGCCGCTCAAGCGTGTGCTGGGCGAGCCGTTCCGCATCGTCGGCGACCGGCTGATGGCGGCGATCGCGGTGCGCTACCGGCTGCCCGAGTGGACGCCCGGCACGCATGCGACGCACAAGCGCGCCGACAGCATCGCCGCCGCCACCGAAGCCGTGCGCTGCACGGGATGGTCCGCGCGCGAGGTGCGTGAGGTCCTCGGCATCACGCATCCGGTGCTGGAACAGGATCCGCTGCAGCTCGCGTACGGCGGCACGCCTTGGGAGCCGTGGCCGTCCGACATCGCGGCCGGGCGTTTCCTCGACGAACTCCGCCGGCTCAAGGACTGACCCCGCGCAGGCGTCGGCCCCCCGGTCGCGGACGCCGCCGCCAGCCTAGATCTGCCGCGCGATCGAGCGCCAGGCCGCCTCGGCCAGCACCGCGGCGCGGTCGGCCGGGCTCGCCAGCCGGCGGCCCGCCAGCCAGGACCGGCTGTACCACTCCGCCGCGCCCAGTACCAGCGCCGGGATGAGTTCCTCCGGCAGCGGCATCACCCGCCCGTACTTGACGTCGCGCGCGAAGCAGGCATCGATCGGCGCGTAACGCGTCGCGATCCGCGCGCGCAGCTCGTCGCCGAACGGTCCGCCCGCGACCACCTCCCGGGCGATGAAGTAGAAGCGCGCCAGGTCCGGATGCGCGGTGATCCAGTCGACATAGGCGGTGATCAAGGCCTCCACCACCGCATGGCTGTCTTCCAGCCCGCCGATGCGCGCCGCGATGGCGCGGCTCTGGTCGTCCACCGCCGCGAACAGCAGCGCCGCCACCACGCCTTCCTTGTTCTTGAAGTGGTGGTAGATCGTACCCACGCTCTGCCCGCTGGCCGCGCGCAGGTCGTCGATCGTCGTGGCCTCGATGCCGCGGGCGTTGAAGGCCGACAGCGCCTGCGCCAGGATCAGGCGCTTGGTCTCCGCCCGGTCCTCGGGATAGGCGGCCCTGAGCACCTGCTCGGTCCTCGCGATGGCCGTGGCGGTCTTCGTGGGCATGATTAGAATAATCTTCTAGAGTGGTCGTCGATCGCGAGCGGTGGATTGGCGTCCGCCGCGCGACCCGCGATCATCCCTCAAAGCCCACGGGACCCCTGCGCTCATGACGCCCACCTTGCTGCCGGTTCTCAACGCCCTCGGTGTGCTGGACAACCCGAACCGGCAATTGCAGCCGGCGCCCGCCGATCGTCAGGCGATGGCCTATGCGAGCAGCGCGCAGAACGTCGACGCGCGCTCGCTGGACGACGCGCTGGCCTCGGGGCTGTATGCCGTCAACGTCACGCTGGGGCATGTCGCCGGCAGCGACGATCCGCGCGCCGCCACGGAGCGCGACATCGCCGGCTGGGATGCCTTCATCGCGGCGCATCCGCGCCTGCTGAAGGTCCGCACCGGCGAGGACCTCGCCGTGGCGCGGCGGGAAGGGCGCATCGGCGTCATCTACGGCTTCCAGAACACCGAGATGCTGGGCGCGGACCTCGCGGGCGTGGATCACTTCGCCGGCCTCGGCGTGCGCGTGATCCAGCTGACCTACAACGGCCGCAACGCGGTCGGCTGCGGCGCGACGGTGCCCGACGACGACGGCCTGAGCCCCTTCGGCGCGGCGGTCGTCGAGCGGCTGCAGCAGCGCGGCGTGCTGGTCGATCTCAGCCACAGCAGCGCGCGCACCTGCCTGGATGCGCTTCGCCTGGCCGCGCGTCCGGTCGCGATCACGCACACCGGCTGCCGCGCGCTCGCGGACCATCCGCGCAACAAGAGCGACGCCGAACTGCGGCTGCTGGCCGAGCGGGGCGGCGTCGTCGGCATCTACTTCATGCCCTACCTGCGCCTGAGCGGCCAGCCGCATGCCGAGGACCTGATCGCGCACCTCGAGCATGCGATCGACGTGTGCGGCGAGGACCATGTGGGCCTGGGCACGGATGGCGGCAGCACGCACTACGACGACATGAATGCCTACCGCAGGCACCTCGAGGACGAGATCGCGCTGCGCCGCAGCCTGGGTATCGGTGCGCCGGGCGAGACGGCGGACGTCGGGCTGTTCCTGCCCGACCTGTGCGGTCCGGACCAGTACCAGCGGCTGGCGCAGCTGCTGTCGGCGCGCGGGCATCGCGCGGCCCGCATCGAGAAGATTCTGCACGGCAACTTCCGCCGGCTGATGACGGAGACCTGGGAATGACGATGAGGCATCGATCCACGCTATCGGCGGTCTTGTCCGCGGTCCTGTGCACCGTGCTGAGTGCACCCGCGGCCCGGGCGCACGACGATGATGGACGCCAATGGGCGCCGACCGCCGCCGACCCCCAGGCCGCGCAGGCGGCCCTGCCCGCGCCGCAGGTCCTGCCGGGCGCGAAGGCGCAGCTGGCGCAGGTCCAGATCCACGGCCTGGTCGTCGGACGCCAGGCGCTGAGCCGCCAGGGCGACGAGGTGCTGGTCGACTACGCCTTCAGCGAACGCGGCCGGGGCGATCAGATCCGCGTGCGCTGGACGCTCGACGCGCGCGGCCTGCCGCTGCGCTACGAGGCCGAGGGCAACGATTACTGGAAGGTGCCGCTGACCGAGCGCTTCGAGCGCGCCGACGGCAAGGCGTCGTGGAAGAACCGGGTGGAGCAGGGCGGCCAGGCGTGGCCGGAGGCGGGCGCGTTCTACCTGCCCGCCAACGCGCCGCCGGAGTTCACCGGCGTGCTTGCCCGCGCGCTGCTGAAGGCGCCCGGGCAACGCCTGGCGCTGCTGCCGGCCGGCGAGGCGACGCTGACCAAGGGCGTGACCATCACCGCCGGCGCACGGCGGCTGACGCTGCACCTGATCTCGGGCATCGACTTCACGCCGGTGGCGGTGTGGCTGGACGAGCGCCAGCAGACGGCGGCCGTGGTCGACGACTGGTTCGAGGTGCTGGAAGCGCGCGACGGGCCATCGCTGGCGCGGCTCAGTGCCGCGCAGCGCGAGGCGGACAAGCGCTGGTCGGCGGACCTGGCGAAACGGATGACCCACGTGCCGCAAGGCGACCTGCTGATCCGGCATGCGCGGCTGTTCGAGCCGCGCGATCTCGTCGCCCGCGAGGACATGCGGGTGCTGGTGCGCGGCGGCTTCATCGTCCGCGTCGAACCCGACGACAACGAGCCGGCGCCGGCCGGCACCGAGGTCATCGACGCGGCGGGCCGCTTCCTGATGCCGGGGCTGTGGGACGTGCACCAGCACTTCGCCGGCACGGACGGCGTGTTCGATCTCATCGCCGGCGTGACCAGCGCGCGCGACATGGCCAACGACAACGTCCCGCTGATCGAGCGCGTGCAGCGCTTCGACGCCGGGACCGAGCTCGGCCCGCGCGTGGTGAAGGCGGGCATCGTCGAGGGTGTCGGTCCGCTGGCCGGTCCAACCGACGTGCGCATCGAGACGCTCGAGCAGGCGCGCAAGGCGGTCGACTGGTATGCGGATCGCGGCTACGAGCAGATCAAGATCTACTCGTCCTTCAAGCCCGAGCTGGTGCGCCCGATCGCCGACATGGCGCATGCGCGCGGCCTGCGCGTCAGCGGACACGTGCCGGCGTTCATGCGGGCGTCGCAGTTCATCGCCGCGGGCGCTGACGAGATCCAGCACCTGAACTTCATCGTGCTCAACTTCTTCCCGGAAGTCGCCGACACCCGCGGCAAGGACCGCTACACGGTGATGGCGGAGAAGCTGCTGCAGCTGGACCTGGACAGCGCGCCGGTGACCGGCTTCATCGCGGAACTGCGGCGGCGGCACACGGTGCTCGATCCGACGGTGGCCATCCTGGAGGGGCTGTATTCGGGCGCGCCGGGCGAGCCGCCGGCGGCGCTCAAGGGCATGGCCGGGCGCTTCCCGCCGATCGTGCGCCGCCGGCTGCTGTCCGGCGCGGTGGCGGTGCCGCCGGGCAAGGAGGAGGCCTACCGTCAGGCGCTGCCGCGGCTGCTGCAGCTGATCAAGCGGCTGCACGACGGCGGCGTGACGCTGATGCCGGGCACCGATGCCTTCGCGGGCTACACGCTGCACCGCGAGCTGGAGCTCTACGTGCGCGCCGGCATTCCCAACGCCGAGGTGCTGCGCCTGGCGACGCTGACGCCGGCGCAGGTGCTGGGCGTGGCCGGCCAGCGTGGCGAGATCGCGGCGGGCAGGCAGGCCGACATGGTGCTGCTGGACGGCGATCCGCTGAAGGACATCGCCGCGCTGCGGCAGGTGGTGAAGACGATCAAGGCGGGCCGGGTGTTCGACTCGGCGCAGCTGGAAGCGGCGATGGGGATGACGAAGTGAGGACGGCCGTCCGTCCCGGCTGATCGAGCCGCGGCACGGCGCGGGGCAGCCGCGAAGGCCGCCCGCGCGCTGAAGGTTGAAGGGTCAGAAGCCCTTCATGTCGTACCGCACGCCGACCCAGGCCTGGCGGCCCAGGCCCTGGTAGGTGTAGACCGGCTGCACGTCGCGATCGGCGGCGTTGAGGACCTTGGCCTCCAGGCGCCATTGCGGCAGGAAGCGCCAGGCCGCGCGCAGGTCCAGCACCGCGTACGCGCCGAGCTGCGCGCCGACATCGGGCCGCGCGCCGACTTCCGTCAGCGATGCCCCGACACTCCACACGCCGGTGTCGTAGTCGGCGGAAACGCTTTCCTGATGCGCGGCGCGACGCGGCAGGCGGGCGCCGGTCTTTTCATCCTTCGCCTCGAGGAGGTCCACCGTCGCGCTCAGGCTCAGGTTGCCGAAGCGATGCGCGCCGCTCAGCGTCGCGCCCTGCAGCTTGGCCTTGGCGACGTTGTAGGAGCAGCCGAAGTACCCCGGCGGGCATTGCGTGCCGTCCGGATCGGGGTTGTAGCCGATCAGGTTGTCGACCTTGTTCCGGTAGACCGTGGCCGAGGCGCTGCTGGCGCCGGAGCGCCAGTTCACGCCCAGCTCGACGCTGCGGCCGTCCTCGGGCTTCACGGCCGTGCCGTAGAACGGATAGTCGGTCTCGTTGAAGGTCGGGGCGCGGAAGGTCTTGCCGGCCACCGCGCGGACCTTCAGCGTCGAGGTGAGCGCATAACTCGCGCCGACGCTGCCCGTCGTGTTCTTGCCATAGGCGTTGCTGTCGTCGTGGCGCAGGCTGGCCTCCAGCGAGGCCGGACCGAACTGGCCCGAGTAGCCGGCGATGTAGGCGTCGTTCTTGCGCTTGAGCGTGTTCGCCGTGACGCCATCGGCCTGTTCGGCCAGATGCTCGTAGGCCAGCACCAGCTGCTGGTCCGGCGCGAGGCGCAACGCGTTCTGCCAGGTCACCTGGTCGCGCTTGGTCGTGAAGCGCGCGGGATCGGCCGCGCCGCTGCGCGAGTCGTCCAGGCCGTGGCTGACCTGCACGGTCGTCGTCCAGATCGGCGACAGCGTGCCGCGGTAGTCGGCGCCGACGACGCGGGTCGTCAGCCGGTTGCGGAAGTCCGGCGTCGGGTCGGCGAGGAAGTCCGGCGGGCCGCCGAACACGGCGCTGTCGTACTGCGCGTTGAGCTTGCTCTGCGTGGCGGTGACGCCGATGCGGTGGCCCTCCGCGGGCGTGAAGCCCAGGCGCGCCGATCCGGTCGTGCGGCGGAAGCCGTCGCGATCGGGGTTGTAGTAGCCGTTGATGTCGTTCGGGCGGATGGCCGAAACGCCGTCGCTGGTCTCGCGGCTCAGGCTCGCCGCGTAGTCGAAGCCCGCCTGCGCGCCGCTGATGCCCACGTCGCCGAGGCGCGACGCATACTCGCCCACGGCCGCGTTGGCGGTCAGGTTCAGCGGGCCCTGGCCCTTCTTCGTCGTGATCTGGATGACGCCGCCGACGGCGTCCGCGCCATACAGGCCCGAGGCCGGACCGCGCAGGACCTCGATGCGATCGATGTTGGACAGGCTCATCGACTCGAAGGCCGACTGGCCCAGCGTGGCAGAGCCGACGCGCACGCCGTCGATCATCACGACGGTGCCGGTCGTGTTCGCGCCGCGCAGCAGGTAGCCGCCGCTCTGGCCCGGACCGCCGTTGCGCGTGATCTGCAGGCCGGCGTAGCGGCGCAGCAGCTCTTCGACGCTGCCCGCGCCGCTGTCGCGGATGGTGCCCGCATCGATGAGGACGACGTCGGCGACGGTCTTGCTCAACGCCTGCGGCTCACGCGTGCCGATGACGATGACGGGATCCAGCGACGATTGCGCGAAGACACTGGTCGGGAGGGTAGACAGGGCGGGCAGGACCACCAGGGCAGTCGCCGACGCACGGGCGACGGCGCGCAGCGCGGCGCGGGGAGAGGAGGCTTGCATGTCGGAATCGGAAAAGCAGCGGCAGACGGCCGCTTCCCCGCGGCCGCATGCGGAATGGACGCGCCAACCCCCTGGAGAGTCAGCGACGATCCGCCTGTTGGCCGGTATCCGGGCTGTCGGAAGAATGAACCCGTGTTGCCTTCCCGGATGACACCATCCAGTGGTCTTCAGACACGAGCCGCGCACGCTCCTCGTTCAGAAGAGGCGCACCTTCCGCTTACCGTTGCGGGGGCAGCTCAGGTTGGGGCCACGACCGCGTGGTGCGACCCCTCCTGATTCCCGTTGAACTGCGCCGGCAGAGAGCCGGGCGCGAGCACCAACGGGCGGGATCATAACGGGAGGAACTTCGACTTCGTGTCGCCTGGCGCGGGCTCTCCACGATGCAGGAGGGCTCCCTCCAGGACCCTCCAGCATCATTCCGGCCCCAGTGAGACCCGCTGGGCACGGGCCTTGGCGCTTTACATGAACAGGTGCTCGCCAGCGTTCTCGCCGCCGAGGACCACGTAGTTCACCTTGCGCAGGTCGCCGAGGGCACGGCCGCCAGCATAGGAGATGGAACTCTGCAGGTCCTCCTCCATCTCGCGCAGCGTGTCGGCGAGGTGACCCTTGACGGGCTCCAGGATGCGCTTGCCTTCGACGTGCTTGTATTCGCCCTTGTTGAAATCGGACGCGGAGCCGTAGTACTCCTTGTAGCGCTTGCCGTCGACCTCGACGGTGTTGCCCGGCGACTCCTCATGACCTGCGAAGAGGGAGCCGATCATCACCATCGCGGCACCGAAACGCACGCTCTTGGCAATGTCGCCGTGATGACGGATGCCGCCGTCGGCAATGATGGGCTTGGTCGCGACACGCGCACACCACTTCAACGCGGAGAGCTGCCAGCCGCCGGTGCCGAAACCGGTCTTCAGTCGCGTGATGCAGACCTTGCCCGGACCGATGCCGACCTTGGTCGCATCCGCGCCCCAGTTCTCGAGGTCGATGACCCCCTCGGGCGTGCCGACATTGCCGGCGATGACGAAGGTGTCGGGCAGCCTGTGCTTGATGTGGGCGATCATGCGCTGCACGGCGTCCGCATGGCCGTGCGCGATGTCGATGGTGATGTAGTCGGCGCCGACCCCCTCGGCGGCCAGACGATCGATGAAAGCGTAGTCCGCTTCCTTGACCCCGGCGCTGAGCGAAACCAGCAGGCCCTTGTCCCGCATCGTGCGGGCGAAAGCCACCGCGTCCAGGTCGAAACGGTGCATCACGTAGAAGTAGCCGTTGGCGGCCAACCATTCGGTGATGGACTCGTCGACGACCGTCTTCATGTTCGCGGGCACCACCGGCAGCTTGAAGCGGCGGGGGCCGAACTCGACGGAGGTGTCGCACTCGCTGCGGCTGTTGACGCGGCACTTGCGCGGCAGCAGCAGGATGTTGTCGTAGTCGAAGATTTCCATGGTCCAAAGTCGCAAAGTCGGGCTGCGTTGATGCAGTGCACGCCCTGGGCTGCGAGCGCTTGACTTGAGACCCGGCCATGAAAAAACCGGGTCCCAAAATTTGGGCCCGGTGGCTCATTCTACGCATCCTCGCGGAACTTCGCGCCGCGCTGCGGTGCAGCATGCATCGATCGGGGGCTTTTGGGCGCAGTTCGCTAAACTTCGTCCCCTTGGCCCTTCAACGGGCGACATCAGAAGACAAGCCCCATGCATTCCGTCGTCATCAGCGGTACCGGCCTCTACCAGCCCCCGCACGTCATCACCAACAACGAGCTGGTGGCGTCCTTCAACCGCTACGTGGACCTGCAGAACGCCGAACACGCCGAGGCGATCGCCGCCGGCACGCGCGAGCCGCTGGTGCACTCGAGCGTCGAGTTCATCGAGAAGGCCTCGGGCATCAAGCAGCGCTACGTGATCGAGAAGGAGGGCGTGCTGGATCCGACGCGCATGTATCCGCGCTTCGAGGAACGCGCGGACGACCAGCTGTCGCTGATGGCGGAGATCGCGGTGGACGCGGCGCGCAAGGCGCTGGCGGCGGCGGGCAAGCAGCCCGGGGACGTGGATGCGGTGTTCTGCTCGGCGGCCAACATGCAGCGGGCCTATCCGGCGATGGCGGTGGAGATCCAGCAGGCGCTGGGCGCGGGCGGCTACGGCTTCGACATGAACGTGGCGTGCTCGTCGGCGACCTTCGCGCTGGAGCAGGCGTACAACGCGGTGCGCTCGGGCGCGTCGAAGTGCGTGCTGATCGTGAATCCGGAGATCACGTCCGCGCACCTGGAATGGAAGGACCGCGACTGTCACTTCATCTTCGGCGACGTGTGCACGGCGATCGTGGTGGAGCGCGCGGACCTGGCGACGGCGCCGGAGCAGTGGGAGATCCTGGGGACGAAGCTGGCGACGCAGTTCTCCAACAACATCCGCAACAACTTCGGCTTCATGAACAAGGCGGAGGACAGCGATCCGGACGCGCGGGACAAGACCTTCCGCCAGGAGGGCCGCAAGGTCTTCAAGGAAGTGGTGCCCATCGCCGCGGCGCACATCGAGAACCACCTGGCTGCGCTGCACATCCAGCCGACGGACGTGAGCCGCTACTGGCTGCACCAGGCCAACCTGGGCATGAACCAGCTGGTGATCAAGAAGCTGGTCGGTGGCGAGGCGGGGGCGGAGATCGCGCCGCTGATCCTGGACACCTATGCCAACACGGCGTCGGCCGGTTCGGTGATCGCGTTCCACGAGCACCGTGCCAACCTCAAGCAGGGGGACCTGGGCGTGATCTGCTCGTTCGGGGCGGGGTACTCGGTGGGCAGCGTGATCGTCAAGAAGCGCTGACTGCCGAGTCCGCTGGCCCTCACCCCCGCCCTCTCCCGCAAGCGGGAGAGGGAGTGAGAATGCACTGAGCTCACTGCGTTGCTCCCTCTCCCGCTTGCGGGAGAGGGTGGGGGTGAGGGCCAGCGGCGTTGGCAGTCAGACCAACAGCGGCGTCAGATCCGGATCTCCCTTCGCCATCGCCTGTCGATAGGCCGGTCGTTCACCGATGCGTTGCAAGTACGCACGGATGTTTGGATACGGCGCGAGATCGATGGGCATGAACAGCCGCATCGTCGTCAGCGAGAACACGCTCATGATGTCCGCCGCCGTGAATTCGTCGCCGGCGAAGTAGGTCGCCTGACCGAGCCGCTCCTCGACAAGCGCCAGCACCTTGTCGAGACGCTCCTGCGTCGCCGCCAGGACCGGATGGTCCGCCGGCAAGGCACGTCCCAAGGTCATGCGCCGCAGCATCACGGGTTGCAGATTGCCGTTGGCAAAGTGGAACCAGTACAGGTAGGACGCGAAGTCCGGATGCTCGGGGCCCAGCTCCAGCCGGCCACCACCATGCCGGGCGATGAGGTACTCCACGATGGCGGCCGACTCCGCGAGCATCAGCCCGCCGTCCTCGATCACCGGCGCCGCGCCGAGCGGATGCAAGGCCTTGAGCTCCGGCGGCGAGAGCCGTGTCACCGCGTCGCGCGTGTAGCGCTTGAGCTCGTACGGGATGCCGAGTTCCTCGCAGAGCCACAGGATGCGTTCCGATTGGGAATGGCCGAGGTGATGGATCGTGATCATGTCGTGGGGTGGAGATCGCTGAAGTCGTTGAAGTGGCGGGATGACGCGCGTGTTCAAGCCGCGCGGTCGTGACCGCGCACGGCGGTGGGCGCGAAGCCGAAGCGCTCGCGGAAGCGGATGGCGAAGCGGGACGGGGACTCGTAGCCCACGGCGTTCGCGATCTCGGAAACAGGTTGCGCGGTGGCCTGCAGCAAGGTCAATGCGGTGGCCATGCGAGCATCGACGATCAAGGCGCTCATCGATGCGCCTTCCGCCACCAGCCGGCGTCGCAGCGTGGCCTCGGACATCGCGAGCGCCTGCGCCACGCGGGGCGCGGTCCAGTCGTGGTCGAGCCGGCCGGCGATCAGCGCGCGAACCTGGATCGCCACGCTCGTGTCGACCGGCGCGGACCGGAGCACAAGTCCGTCCTCGAGCAGCCAGTGCATCACCTCCAGCACGCGCTGGCGCGCCACCGCGTCGGGCAGGGAAGGGCCCGGGGCCAGGGCTTGCCTGCCACGTTCGAAAGCCTCGGCCAGAGCCGTCGGCACGCGGGCCAGCGGCCGTACCGAAACGGGCGGCGCGTCGCCAGGCGCGATGCGCGCCGCAGTCGCGCGATAGAAGTCGTCTTCCAGCAGCGCGTGGTCGAAGACCAGCCACCGCGCCTCGTACTGTTCGCCATCGGTGACGTCGTTCGTGAAGTCGACGGTCTGCTGGCCGTCCAGCAGCAGCGCCTGTCCCGGACGCGCCCGGACGGCCGCACCTCGCGCCGGCTTGACGGTCTTGAGGCCGCGATCGACGAAGATCAGCGCGGGCTGGTCGACCCGCATGCGCAGGATCCGCAGGCCGCGACCTTGCAGCACGTGGGCCGCAATGCCGACGCCGGGCCGGCCGTGAAGCTCGCGGGCCAGCGAGGATCCGTCCGGCGGCTGATTCGTGCTCGGCTTCACGTCGATTCCTCTTGTGGGGATGAATCGATCCTAGCGGGCACGTCCCGCGTTCGCGGTGCCGCTGCGATCAGGTTTGGTGCCGATCCGATCAATGTCTCCGCCCGGCCCGCAGCCAACCTCATTCGAGGGGGATGGCTCCGCCGGATGAGGAGTTCATCACTGTCGGCGACGCCGACGCGTCGTCCCTCGCAGGTCTGATGCTCCAATCCCGCGGATGAATACGATCACCCGCCGCGTGGTGCTTCCCACGATCCTCTCGCTTGCCATTCCCGGTGCGATCGCTGTCGCCGCCTCTCCGGAGCCGGGCACGTTCCCGCCAATGACGGCCTCCACGCCGATCTTCGACGAGATCTTCGTGCAGCAGCTTCCGCCCGGCTTCAAGCCGCAGACGGAGAAGACCGACGGTCCGGTGTACATGCGCTCGATGGTGCTCGGCAGCGACCCTGTCGACGGTCGCTGGACGCAGCGCTTCCTCGTGACGGCGGTGAAGGACGGCGCGCTCGCGCCGAACGCGAGCGCCGCCGGTTACGCGATGAACGTCGCGGCCGGCTTCAAGCAGGCATGCCCGACCAGTTTCTCCGGCGCGCGCATGCTCGACGGTCGCATCGAGACGGGGCATGACGGCTACATCCTGTTCGTCGGCTGCGGCACGCACACGATGACGAGCGACAAGTCGCCGACCAGCGAGTTCACCATCCTGGCGGTCTACAAGGGCGACAAGAACATGTACACGATCCAGTGGTCGGAGCGTGGCGAGCCGACCAGCACGGCGCCCCATCCCGATCGCGCGCTGCTGCAGCAGCGTCTGAGCGCGATGTCGCCGGTGCGTATCTGTGCGAAGCAGCCGGGCGAGGCGCCGCCGTTCGCGAGTTGCCTGAAGAAGTAAGAACCGATGCGAGCTCACTCAAGCTCGAACTGGAAGTCCATCTCCGCAACGGCCGGATAGGGCGTCCCGCCATAGGTGGCCGGCCGGAAGGTCGAGCGCCTCAACGTGCGGGCGACGATGTCCAACACGGCCTGCGGCGCTTCGGAGTGCAGCAGCATGTCCGACGTCGTGCCGTCGGTGTCGATGAGCATGACCGCGTGGACGTGGTAACGACCCTGCAGCCGCCCACGATGGGCTCGACCCGCAGGCGTCCGAGCGTCAGCACGGGCAGGAGCAGCCAGGCGGTGAGGTACCCCGCGACCGAGACGACCGTGTCGGTCAACAGCCACAGGCCGGCGAAAAGCAGTTCACCCATGGGGATGGACCGGGATGGCCGGTGCAACCCGACGCGTCGGCGTTCTCATCGCCCGCTCGCCTCGATCCGGATCTCATCCTTGCGGCAGGTCCCACCCCCGCTGCCGCCGGGCTGGTCGCCCATCAGCTCCTTCAACGAGCCGCCGGCCCGGAAGTCCCGCGGCAGCTTCACCTGGATCTCGGTGAGGTACTCCCCGGAGCACATCAGCTTGACGCTGTCGCGGTAGGCGTCGCTGCCGGTCTCCGCCTGCAGCTTCTCGTAGAAGGCCCGGCGCGAGATCGTCCCGCCGATGTTCTGCCGGATGTACTGGCCGACGCCCGAATCGTTGAACTGCTTCACCAGGTCCACGGCCTGGCGGAAATACGCGTCCGGGTTCTTCGCCTGGCAGGTGCCGTGCTTGCGCCACTCGTGCTCGCCGAAGTCCTTCTCGTACAGGAAGTTCGGCATCCACGGCCCGATGTACGCGACGGTCTCCTTGGACAGCGTCATCGGCGCGCTGCTGCAGTTGCCGTAGCTGATGCCGCATTGCTGCCGGTTGGGCCACAGGCCGTGCAACGTCAGGTTGCTCACCTTGAGCTTGCCGCTTTCCATCGCCTCGCACTCGGGCTTGCCGCGCTTGCCGCCCGCCGTCCACTCGCAGAAGCCGGGCTGCCAGGACATGGCCAGCACGAAGCTGTCGTATTCGTTGGCCGTCGAGCACATGCCGCCGCGGCCAGACATCGACGGTCCGTTGCCCACGGCCGGCGTGCGATCTGCCGTTGCCGGCGCCGCGGCACCCGACCCACCGCCGGCGCTGCCGCAGTCGTTGCGCACCCAGCGCTCCGGCGGTCGCGCGCCGGGCACCTGCACGCGGGTCCAGCCCGCGTCGTGCGTCTCGAGGATGGTGTAGCCCGTGCCCGCCGACAGCTTCGCGCCGTCCGGATTGGTGCTCTTGCGGAAGGACTGGAAGGCCTCGCAGCTGCTCGCGGCGGTGAAGGTGCCGCTGGCCGGCGCGGCCCAGGCCGCGGGTTGGGCGCTCGTCAGCGAGGCGGCCAGGAAGAGGAGCGAGGTCAGTGCGCGCATGGTGAAGTGTCGAGCGATCAGAACCCGATGGAGATGCCGAGGCCGAGCACCCAGTCCGCCGTCTGCTTCGTCAAGCCGCGGTTGATCGAGGCGTCGAGCTGCAGCTTGCGGTCGACGAGCCAGGTGAGACCGGTGCCGGCGGAGACGCTGCGCCCGCCGTTGCGATTCGACGCCAGCTGGTCGCCGGCGATCTCGACATAGCCTTTCCAGGATTCGGCGATCGGCCAGCCCAGCGAAGCGCCCAGGATGCCGCCGACGTAGTGCTTCCCGTCATCCCGGCTGTCGCGGTACAGCCCGCCGATCAGCCCGGCCGACCAGTCGCGCGGCAGGTCCCACTCCGCCGTGAGCCGCAGCGAGGGCCGCAAGCCCTGACCCCGGAACGCCGACGAGCCGCTGTCCATGTCCACGTTCAGCAGCCAGGCGAGTCCCGGCGCGTGGCGCTCGCCGTCGCCGTCCTGCACATGCCATTTCACGCCCAGCGCCGTGTCGGCCCAGCCGCTGGCCTTCGCGGTCACGCCGCCGTCGGTGGCGCGCAGGCGCTGGTAGCCGTCGGTCTCGACGCGGAATTCCCAGTCCTCGGCAAAGCCGAACCGCAGCAGTGTCGGCGTCGACCAGAGCCGGCTGCGCACGCCATCGCTCTTGTCGCGCTGGTAGCCCAGGCCGGTCTCCAGCATCGCGCGGCCCTTGCCGACGGTGCTGCTCGATTCGACGATGCCGGGCTGGTCGGGCTCGATGCCCTCATCCGCCGCGCGGGCGGCACCGGCAGCCGCCAGCAGCGTGGCGGCGATCACAAGCGTCTTCGTCATGGGAGGAACTCCTCACTGCCCGCCGCGTTCGCCGCCCATCCACCACGACGGCGGCACGCCCGAGGCGCCCGTGGCGGGCCCCGAGGCCGCGTCCGACGCCGGCAGCGGCGGCGGCATCGGACCGATGGTCTTCATGCCGGCATCGCCGACGAACTCGCTGTAGACCCAGTCGGGGCCGAACGGGCCTTCCTCCTGCGACAGTCCGCCGTCCTTGGGCGGCTCGATCTCGGAGGGCTTGATGTCCTTCAGCGCGACCTGCATGTAGTCGATCCAGGCCGGCAGCGCGATGCCGCCGCCGGACTCGCCCGCGCCCAGGCTGCGCGGCTGGTCGTAGCCGATCCAGACCACCGTGGCCACGCGCCGCTGGAAGCCCGCGAACCAGGCGTCCACCGCGTCGTTGGTCGTGCCGGTCTTGCCGTACAGGTCGTAGCGCTTGAGCGACGCGCTGGCCTTGTACGCGGTGCCGCGGATCGCCACCTCGCGCAGCAGCGAGCCGGTGATGAACGCATTGCGCTCGCTGATCGCGCGGCGGTCGTCGGTGAGCTTCTCCGGCTCGGCCTGGAACAGCACCTGGTTCTGCGCGTCGACGATCTTCGTCACCAGCAGCGGCTTGAGCAGGTAGCCGCCGTTGGCGAAGACCGAATAGGCGCTGGCCATCTGCAGCGGCGTCACCGAGCCCGATCCCAGGGCCAGCGTCAGGTTGTCGGGCTGCTTGTCCACGTCGATGCCGAACTTGCCGGCCCAGGCCCGCCCGCGGTCCGGCGTGAGCTGCTCCAGCACGCGGATCGTGACCATGTTCTTGGACTTGGCCAGCGCCTGGCGCAGCGTCATCGGGCCGTCGAAGTTGCCGTCGGAGTTGCGCGGATTCCAGTCGCCCACCGAGATCGGCGCGTCATCGACCAGCGTCGCCGGACCCGCGCCGGCTTCCATCGCCGCCGAGTAGATGAAGGGCTTGAAACTCGAGCCCGGCTGGCGCCACGCCTGCGTCGCGTGGTTGAACTGGTTGCGGTTGAAATCGAAACCGCCCACCAGCGCCAGGATCTTGCCGCTGTCGGGCTCGACCGACACCAGCGCGCCCTCGGCCTCGGGCGATTGCGTCACCGCCCACGCGCCCTTGGGGAACTCCTTGGTCGGATTGCCGCGCAGCACGCGGATGATCGAGCCGCGCTGGATGCGCAACTCCGGCTTGGCCTTGGCCGACAGGCCCGGCTGCACCGAGCGCAGGCCCTCGCCCTTGATCTCGATGTCGTCGCCGTCGGCCAAGCTGGCCTGGAGTTTGTTGGCGGCGACCTGGGTCACGACCGCGGCGCGCAGGTCGTCGTTGTCCGGATGCTCGTTGAGCGCCTGCGCGATCGCGGCGTCCTGGTCCTGCGCGTCCATGCCGTCGGGCAGGTCGACCTCGCCCTCCGGGCCACGCCAGGCCTTGCGGCGCTCGTAGTCCATCAGCGTGCGGCGCAGCGCCTTGTACGCCGCCACCTGGTCGTCCATGCGCAGCGTCGTCGTCACCCGCAGGCCGCGGCTGTAGGCCTCGTCGCCGTACTGCGCGTGCACCACCTGGCGCACCATCTCGGCGGCGTACTGGCCGTAGGGCAGCCGCTGCTCCTGCGCGCTGCGCAGCTTGACCGGCTCGTCGCGCGCCTGCTGCGCCTGCGCCGGCGTGATCATGCCGACGTCCACCATGCGCTGCAGCACCACCGCCTGGCGGCGCTGCGCGCGCGGCAGGTTCATGATCGGATTGGCGTAGTAGGGGTTCTGCGGCAGCCCGGCCAGCATCGCCGTCTCCGCAATCGACAGGTCCTTCAGCGATTTGCCGAAGTAGGCCTGCGCCGCCGCCTCGAAGCCGTAGGCCCGCTGACCCAGGTAGATCTGGTTCATGTAGACCTCCAGGATCTTGTCCTTGGAGAGCTGGCTCTCGATCTTGAAGGCCAGCAGGATCTCCACGAACTTGCGGGTGTAGAGCTTCTTCTTCGTCAGGTACAGGTCGCGCGCGAGCTGCTGCGTGATCGTCGACGCGCCCTGGCTGCGGGAGGAGAACAGGTTGGCGATCGCCGCGCGGAAGATGCCGGTGAAGGACACCCCCTGGTGGTCGTAGAAGTTGGCGTCCTCGACCGCCAGCAGCGCCTGCTGCATCTGCTTGGGGATCTTCTCCAGCGGCAGGTAGCTGCGGCGCTCGGCGCCGTACTCGGCCAGCAATTGGCCGTCCTCGGTGTAGACGCGCAGCGGCTGCTTGGGGTTGTAGTCGGTCAGGCGGTCCAGGTCGGGCAGTCCCGGCCAGACCACCACCGCCGCGCCGACCACGAGCAGGGCCAGCGCCAGCACGCCGGCACCGGACCAGATGGCGATGCGCTTCCAGGTCGGCAACTGGCGCAGCGCGTCCCGGACCGGCGCGGTACGGCGCCAGAGCGCCAGGAAGAAGCCGGCCACGGCGAGTGCAACGGAACGGGCGATGTGGGCAATCTGCTGCATGCGGGGCGCACGAGTTCAGGTCGGCGGATTATCGTCAGACATCGTGTCCTGTCCGGGGCGAGCTGCCGACGGCAACAATCCGTACACAGTAGACACACGGAGCGCGTACGGCATCCGCCCGGAAGGCCGGTTGCCGGAGGGCAGCCAGCGGATGGGCAGGCGAAGGCACGAGACATGCCCGGGCCGCGCTCAGCGCCGCTCGGCCCGCGCTCAGCCCGCGCGCAGGTCCAGCGTCAGGAACACCAGCGCGTTGAGCGCGAAGTGCAGCAGGATCGCCACCTCGATGCGGCGGCTCAGCGCGTAGACCAGGCCGTAGCCGAGTCCGGCGAGCATCGCCAGCGCGACGTAGGCCGCGCCGCCCGGCGCGTGCGCCAGGCCGAAGAGCACGGCCGCCAGCAGCACCGGCAGCCAGCCGTTCATGGTGCGCAGGTCGGTGCCCAGCCGTCGCGCGAGCAGGCCCTGGATCACGCCGCGGAAGGCGGCTTCCTCGGCCACGCAGGTGAGGAACAGGTTGGCGGCCAGGAACAGGCCGGCGTTGTCCGGCCAGCGCAGCGTCGGCCGGCCGATGCCGCCGGCGACCGCCAGCAGCCAGGGGAGGGCCAGCGTCGCGCCGATGACGGCCCACACCGTCCAGGCGGGGAGGGCCGGGAAGGTCGCTGGGTTGAGCGGACCCGGCGTGGCGGAGGGCTCCAGTGCCACGCCTTCGAACCGGCGGCGCTGCTGGGCCGCCAGCACCGCCAGCATCAGCATGCCGGCGACGCCCTTGTCGAAGTTGAGGTACTTGAGCGTCGGCGCCCGCGCATCGGAGGTCGAGGCCAGGTAGGTCGGATTCAGGAATCCCGGCAGCAGGTGCAACGCCAGCGCGAAGCCGATGACCAGCATCAGCAGCATCAGCACCGCCTCGCGGCGCGGGCGGTGCCGGGCCTCGATCGCCATCCAGGCCAGGGCGGCCAGCGCCGCCACCGGCACCATCGCGGCGATGGTGAGCTGGCCGTGCACCAGCCCGGCGGTGACGGCCATGATCAGCAGGGACAGCCACGGCCAGGGGGCGCGGACCGGCAGCAGCGTCGCGGCTATCGACAGGCACAGGAGCAGGTGGCTGAGCGGCATCGGGGTCGGTGGTCCGGGAGTGGGCGCGCCGCAGTATCCGTGATGCGGCGTCGGCGGCGCATGAAGCGATTTCCGGACCCGCGAAGCGGCACTGACGCGCGGTGGCCGAACGCGCGTACGGACATCGGGGCTGCTTCGACGAAATGACGGCGCGGGCGGTGCCGGAACCGATGCGTCCGCTGAGGTATCGTGCCGCCCCATGCACGAGATGACTTTCTACTGGCACGACTACGAGACCTTCGGACGCGTGCCGCGCCGCGACCGGCCCGCGCAGTTCGCGGGCATCCGCACCGATGCCGAACTCAACGAGATCGGCGAGCCGCTGATGGTCTACAACCAGCCGCCGACGGATTCGCTGCCGGACCCGGAGTCCTGCCTGCTGACCGGCATCCTGCCGCAGACCTGCGCGGAGCAGGGCCTGCCGGAACACCGCTTCGCCGCCGGCATCCACGCCGAGCTGTCACGGCCCGGCACCGTCGGGCTGGGCTACAACACGATCCGCTTCGACGACGAGGTCACGCGCTTCCTGTTCTGGCGCAACCTGATCGACCCCTACGGCCGCGAATGGCAGAACGACTGCGGCCGCTGGGACCTGCTGGACGTCGTCCGCTGCGCCTACGCGCTGCGTCCCGAGGGCATCGAGTGGCCGAAGCACGAGGACGGCAGGCCGTCCTTCAAGCTGGAGCACCTGAGCGCCGCCAACGGCCTGGCCCACGAGGCGGCGCACGACGCGCTGTCCGACGTGCGCGCGACGATCGCGCTGGCCCGGCTGATCAAGGCGAAGCAGCCGCGGCTGTGGGACTTCTGCTTGAAACTGCGGCGCAAGGACGCGGTCTGGGCCGAGATCGGCACGAACCGGCCCTTCCTGCACGTGTCGGGCATGTACGGCGTCGAGCGCGGCGGCATCGCGCTGGTCTGGCCGCTGGCGCCGCATCCGACCAACAAGAACGAGCTGATCGTCTGGGACCTGGGGACGGACCCGGCGGAGCTGCTGGGACTCGACGCCGAGGCGATCCGCCTGCGGATGTACACGAAGCAGGACGCGCTGCCCGAGGGCGTGACGCGGCTGCCGATCAAGACGATCCACGTGAACAAGTCGCCCATCGTCATCGCGTCGCTGAAGATCCTGTCGCCGGAGATGGCCGCCAAATGGGGCCTGGACGTCGCGCAAGGCCTGGCATACGCGCAGACGCTGGCGGCGCGCGGCGGGGAGCTCTCGCGGCTGTGGCCGCAGGTGTTCCAGCGCCCGGCGGGCGAGGGCGGCGTCGACGTGGACGAGGACCTGTACGGCGGTTTCGTCTCGAACGAGGACCGGCGCTCGCTGGAGCGGCTGCGCGGCCTGTCGCCCGAGGCGCTGGCCGACCGGGTCGCCCAGGGCAAGGTGGCGTTCGAGGACGCGCGGCTGGAGGAGCTCCTGTTCCGCTACCGCGCCCGCAACTTCCCGGACAGCCTCAGCGCGGACGAGATGGCGCGCTGGGAACAGCACCGCGCCGCGCGCCTGCACGGCGGCGAGGGCGGGGCGCAGACGCTGGAAGCCTTCTTCGAACGCATCGACACGCTGGCCCAGACGGCGGAGGAATCCGAGGACGAGCGCGCCAGCGAGATCCTGTCCGCCCTGTACGACTGGGCCGAACAAATCGCGCCGCCGCCACCCTGACGCGGCCCCGCTTTGGGCGCCCCGCGTCGTTGCAAATCCTCGCCATGGCTGGGCCATGGCTGTGGTTTGCGCCTAGCGGGGCATCCCAAATCGGGACCACGTCAGGGCGGCGGCATTGGATCGAGGGCCTTTTCGGGGTTTTCAGGGGGCAGTAAAACGGGTACACCGTAGGGATACGCCAGGAGACGACATGCAATCCCAACACGACGCCGCCGACCCGACCGCCGCCCGCATGCGGGCGATGCTGGTTCGCGCGCCGCTGGCGGTGGCCTTCGTGGCCGCCGGCCGCTTCGAGGTGGTCAGCGAACATTTCAACCACCTGTTCGGCCACGGCGACGACACCGACCTCACCGGCACGGACCAACGCGCCGCCGTGGTCTCGGACTCGGCCCACCAGGCGCTGCAGGCCCGCATGGGCGCCGCCTTCGGCGCGGGACGGCCGCTGGACGAGGAGGTCGAGTTCGTCCGCCGCGACGGCTCGCGCTTCTGGGGCCGGCTGCAGGCCACGCCAGTCCATTGGGAACAGCCCGCCGGCGAGTCGATGTGGATCCTCGACGACGTCACCGCCGCCCGCCAACAACGCCTGCAGCCGACCTGGTCGGCCAAGCACGACGAGGTCACCGAACTCGCCAACCGTCGCGAGATGGAACGCCGCCTCGCCGAACACGTCGGCAGCCGGCGGCATGAACCGGTGTCGGTGCTGTTCGTCGACATCGACAAGTTCAGCGAGATCCTCCAGGGCATGGGCGCGGAGGTCGCCGACCACTTCCTCTACGGCCTCGGACAGATGCTGATCACCAAGGTGCGGGCCTCCGACACCGTCGCACGGCTGGAGAACGACCACTTCGTGGTGCTGCTGCCCGATTGCGACCAGCACTACGCACAGATCGTCGCGGAGAAGATCCGCTCGTCCATCGCCAGCTATCGCCTGCGCTGGGGCCTGCATCGCGCCCGCGTGAAGGCCAGCCTCGGGGTGGTGCAACTGCAGCCATCGCTGGACACCGTCGACGCCGTCCTCGGCGCCGGGCAGCACGCCTGCGCCGAAGCCAAGGCGGCAGGCGGCGACTCGGTTCGGGTGTTCATCTCGAGCGGGAGCTTCGAGGAACTGGCGGGGGCTTGAAACTCCAGGGCCTTCTCCCACGCGGCTGACGACGTCAGGCCACCGTTCGACTCCCTCTCCCGCTTGCGGGAGAGGGCAGGGGTGAGGGCCAGCGGCGGTGGAAGGACTGAAGCCCTGCATTGGCTGACTGCCGCGGGCGCTGGCCCTCACCCCCACCCTCTCCCGCAAGCGGGAGAGGGGGCCATGCAAGCGCGCTTCCTGAGGGTCAGTATTCGTACGACACGTTCACGCTGATCGTGCGCGGCGTGCCCAGCACCAGGTAGCCGCTGCCCGGGTAACCACCCGAGGACGCCCAGTAGTTGCGGTCCGCGACGTTGTCGACCCGGGCCCGCAACGTCACCAGGTGACCGCGGACATCCATCGCATACCGCGCGCCGACGTCCACGCGACCCCAACCCGGCACCCTCAAGGTGTTGGCCGCGTTGGCGTAGACGCTGCTCGTGCCGATGACACGCGCATCCAGCGACAAGCCCTGCACGCCGGGCACGTCCCATTCGGTGCCCAGGTTCACCATCGCGCGCGGCACGCCGATGACCCGCTTGCCGTCGGTCGTCGCGACGCCCGTGCGCTTCTGTTCCGCATCCAGCCAGGTCAACCCGCCCAGCAGCTTCAGCCCGGGCATCGGCTCCCCGAAGGCGGTCAGCTCGACGCCCTGGTGACGGTCCTCGCCTTCGGACGTGAAGCTCACGTTCGTGACCAGGACCGAGCGCGGCTTGGCCGTCGAGAAGAACGCGATGCCGCCGCCGATGCGCCCGCCGTCGAACTTCAGGCCGACTTCCTTCTGCTTGGACTGATACGGCGGCAGCATCGTGCCTTGCAGCGTTTGGCCGGCCGATGCGCCGGCCGTGTCGCCCTGCGTCAGCCCCTCGATGTAGTTGGCGTAGGCGGACAGGGACTTGCCGAACTTGAACACGACACCCGCCATCGGGCTGGTGCGGCTGAGGTCGTACGGCGTCGCCGGCGCGCCGGTGTTGTACGCATAGCTGCGGATGTCCATGGACTGGTAGCGCAGCCCCAGCGTCAGGCGCAGACTGTCGTCGAGCATCACCAGGGTGTCGGCCAGCGCCGCGCTGCGCAGGCGCGTCATGCCGGTCGTCGCCGGATCCTCCAGCCTGTTGCTGACGGACAGCAGCGTCGGCAGCGGTGCCGCGCCGCCGTCATACAGGTTGGTCGGGATCAGCCGTACCTGCGTGCTCGTCGTGGACACGCCGAAGGCGGCGCGCTTGTCCAGGCGGAAGGCGTTCACGGAAGCCACCAGCTCATGCCTCACCGCACCGGTCGTGAGCAGGCCCCTCACGCCGACTTCACCGGTGCGGACACGGTCCTCGCGGGTGTTGTCGAAACGGGAGGTCGTGCCCGCGCCGGTGGCGGCGTTCGTCAGCGTCAGGTTGGCCAGCGAATTGGCCTCGTCGCTGCTGCGCGCGCCGGCGGCGAACCAGGCGGTCCAACCGGTGCCCAGCCAGCGGTCCAGGTCCACTTCGCCGCGCAACGTGCCGAAGAGGTCGCGTTCGTTGGAGTAGGTCCAGGGCTGGGCCCAGTTGGACTTGGCGTCCGGGGCCTCCGGTACCGCGGCGACCGAGGCGGCCAGCGTGACATTGGTGCGGGTGCGCTTGAGCTGGTGGTCCTGGTACCCGACATCGGCCGAGAGCCGGACGTCGCGGCTGCGCCAGTCCAGGCCGACCGAGGCCATGCCGAGGTTGACGCTTTCCTTGTCGACGCCGGTGTCGCCGGCCCGCGAGGCCAGATTGACGCGCACGCCGGTCGCGTTGTCCGGGCCGAAGCGCCGCGCGATGTCGACCGCCAGGATGGTCTGCCCGCCGCTGGCGGTGCCGACCGTCATCTGCGTCAGCGGCTGGCTGGGGGCGCGCTTGGGCAGCAGGTTGATGGAGCCGCCGATGGCGTCGCTGTTGGGCGTCGCGCCGTTGAGGAAGGCCGAGGCGCCGCGCAGCACCTCGACGCGTTCGAAGAGTTCGGCCGAGATGTATTGGCGCGGCAGCAGGCCGTACAGGCCGTTGTAGGCGACGCTGTCGGAGTTCAGGATGAAGCCGCGGATGAAGTAGCTCTCCTGGAAGTTGCCGAAGCCCCGCGCGACGCGCACGCCGGGGTCGTTGAGCAGCACGTCGCCGACGCTGTGCGCCTGCGTGTTCTGGATCAGCTCGTTGGTGTAGGCCGTCGTGCTGAAAGGGGTGCTCATGATGTCCTGGTTGCCGAGCAGGCCGACCCGCCCGCCGCGCGCGACCTGGCCGCCGGCGTAGGACTTGAGCAGGCCGCCGCGCGAGGCGTCCGCGCTGGCTTCCACGACGACCTTCTCCAACTGCGTGGCACCGGCCTGCGATGCGGCGGCTGTCGGAGCCGCGGGAGCGGCGGGCGCCGATTGGGCGAACACGCCGCCAGGGAGCGCGGCGCTCAGAGCCAGCGCCACCGGCGCAAGGGTGGGGCGCAGGGAGCCCCCGGCGGTGCGGGAGGCGACGGTCGACGGGAAAACGGACGGCATGGCGTTGAGAGAGATTCGCAGATAATAATGTTTCTCATTATCAGGAGCCTCGAAGCCGGTCCGTTGTGGGAGCCACGTACGCCCGATCAAAAAAAAAGCGCCGGAAACCCATTTCTTTTCTAAAGATCGGCTGGAAAGTGCCGATGACGGCGGGATACCTGGTCGCTTGAGGCCGGGATTCTGGGAAGAACGCCATGTCCACCGTCAGCCTGTCGACCGCCTTGTCCGGGATGTCTGCCGCCAACGAGCGCCTGCGCGCGTCGGCCAACAACATCGCCAACGCCGAGACGCCCGGCTACCGCCGCGAGCGGATCGAGGCCCAGACCGCCGAGGACGGCAACGGCGTGACCACGAAGGTCGAGAAGCTGCCCGAACCCGGCGCCGACCTGGCGGCGGACATCGTCGAGCAGAAGTCCGCGACCTATGCCTTCGTCGGCAACCTGCGGGTGCTGCAGACCCAGATCCGGGCCGAGGGCGCGCTGCTCGACATCCACGTCTGAGCTGCCCGCCACCCGCATCGCCTTCCCCAATGACAAACGGCCGCTTCAAGCGGCCGTTGTCGTTTCCGATCATCCTTGAACTGTGATCGCCCGCCGATGACGCCCGCCCATGAGGGGGAGCGGTGGGTGGGGCAGGGCGCCGCCTCGGCCTCAGGGCTTCAGCTCGAACAGCGAGGAGCCGTCGCCGTTGTCCTTGACCAGGCTGACTTGGGGCGTTTCCTTGAGATGCGCCGTCGCGCCATTGCCGGACACGAACTGCATCGCCACGCCCGGGACGGGACGGATGCGCCAGGAGGGCGTCGCGACCGCGGCGCTCAGCGACGGCTGCGCCGCCAGGAAGTGGGCCAGGGCCTCGCGGGTCTCGTCCGGGGCGTCGACGACGACCTTGTCCGCCGCCAGCGCCGGGAAGTGCCCGCCGCCGTACGCGCGGTAGTTGTTCGTGACGACGAGGAAGTCGGCCCGCTCGTCCAGCGGCTGGCCGCGCCAGGTCAGGTCCACGACCCGATGCCCGTCGCCGATGCGCTGGCCGTCCTTGTCGAAACGCGCCGGCTGCGTGAGGTCGAGCTCGTAGCGCAGCGCGCCGTCCTGCCCCAGCATCATGTCGAAGTTGAAGCTCGGATAAGCCGTGTCCACCACGTCCTGCCGCGCCGCGCCCTTCGGATCGATGCGGCGGAACTGTCCGGCGGACATCTCCAGCCAGTCGCGCACCTGCGCGCCGCTGAGCTTCACCACCTTGATGGTGTTCGGATAGACGTAGAGGTCGGCGACATGCTTGATCGCGACCGGCCCGGCGGGGATGTCCGTGTACTGCGTCCAGCCCTGGCGGCCGCCCGACTTGAACGGTGCGGCGGCGCTCAGCATCGGCAGCTTCTCCAGCGCGGTGCCCTGGACCGCCTTGAGGGCGTAGGCCAGCTGTGCCTGCGCGACCAGCCGCACCGCCGTGCCGTCGAGCACCTGCGAGAAGTAGCTGTGGATCGGCCGGTCCGCGACGGCGACCTGGCTGCGGACGTAGTCCAGCGTCGCCTGGTGTTCCTTCGCGATGACGACGGCCGGCATCGGATCGGCGTCGACCAGCGGCCTGCGCGCGGCGCGGTCGAAGATCGGCCGCAGGCTGGACTGGCTGTCCGCCACGTGCCAGGCCTTGCCGGTCTGCTTCAGCGTCAGGTCGACGATGCCGAGGTGGTCGCCCCAGCGGCCCGGCATGACGGCCGGCGTGCCGTGGATCCGGCCCTTCGCCAGATCCACGCCCGGGTAGCCCGCGAAGCCCGGGCCGGGGAACTCGGTATGCGCGTGGCCCAGCAGCAGCGCGTCCACGCCCTTCACGCGTGCGAGCTGGGCGGCCATGTTCTCGGACAGCTTGGGCAATTCGGTCTTGTCGATGCCGGTGTGGGCGATGACGACGACCAGATCGGCACCGCGCTTGCGCAGGTCGGCGACCTGCTCGGCGGCGGCGTCGACCATGTCGCGCACCCGCACCTTGCCGGCGAGGTTCTGACGGTCCCATTCCAGGATCTGCGGCGGCGTGACGCCGACGACGCCGATCTTCAGCGCATGGTCCCTGCCGTCCTCGTCGCGCATCGTGCGCTCGAGCATCACGCTGGGCGTGAACGCATGACGGCGGCCGTCGGCCTCCATCACGTTGGCGTTGAGGTAGGGGAAATTGGCGCCGGCGATGGCCTGGCGCAGGAAGGGCAGGCCGTAGTTGAACTCGTGGTTGCCGAGGTTCGCGGCGTCCACGTCCAGCAGGTTCAGGATCTTGTAGGCGGGGTGAACGTCCCCGGCCTTGAGCGGCTTCACGCGCGCGACGACGTCCCCCAGCGGATTGCCCTGCAGCAGGTCGCCGTTGTCGAACAGCAGGCTGTTGGGCGCCTCGGCGCGGGCGCGGTGGATCAGCGTGATCGTCTTGGCCAGGCCGAACTCCTGGGCCGGGCGGTCCTGGTAGTAGTCGTAGCTCAGCAGGTTCATGTGGATGTCGCTGGTCTCCAGCACGCGGAGCCGGAGCTCCGCGGCGGACAGCGGCATCGACAGGAAAGACAGGCCGGCGAGGGCGATCAGCCCCATCGCCCTCCGCGCGAAGACGCTCGTCGACGTCGTGCGCATCGGGATCAAGCCCAGTCGGTGCCGGCGACCAGCACGGCGATCGCGCGCTGGAAGCCGTCGGCGTCGATCGCGTCGAAGCGCGCGGGCTCGGGGCTGTCGAGGTCGAAGACGCCGCGCAGCCGGCCGTCGGCGACGACCGGCAGCACCAGCTCGGAGCGCGAGGCCGCGTCGCAGGCGATGTGGCCGGGGAAGGCATGCACGTCCTCGACCAACTGGACTTCCCGGGTCCGCGCGCAGGCGCCGCAGACGCCGCGGTTGAAGGCGATGCGCACGCAGGCGACCTTGCCCTGGAACGGGCCGAGGACCAGCTCCTGGTCATTCTTCGGGTTCACGAGGTAGAAGCCGGACCAGTTCAGCGTCGGGACGGCGTTGAAGACCAGCGCGGAGAACTGCGCGAGGTTGGCGAGCCAGTCGCGCTCGCCGTGCAGCAGGGCCTGGGTCTGGGCGACCAGCGTGTCGTACGAGGCGCGCTTGGCCTCGGGGCTGGACATGTCCAGCAGCGGGGTGGGTTCGAAGCTCATGGGGCGGGATTGTGGCGGAGGTCATGCGGGCGGTCGTCCGTCACGGCGAGAATGCGCCCCGGTTCGAGGGAGATTCAAGGGAGATCGGAATGATGAGCAACGCCTACGCCCGATTCCCCAATGGCATGGCGCGGGCGTTCCCGGCAGCGTCCAACGGCTACTACGTGATGCTCAAGCCGCTGCCCCGAGGCCGGCACACAGTCAATTTCGGCGGCGCCTTGCCGAACATGTCCCAGGCGGTCAGCTACACGCTGATCGTCGAGTAGACCGGGTCGTCGCGTTCGTCGCCGGCCCGCGGGCCCAGGGGCAACACGCACAAGGTGACCCCGTCGAGCGTGAGCACCAGGCCCAGGTCCCCGCCGACCTGGATGACACCGGAGACGCCGCTTGACGCGGGAACCGCCGGGGCGGGCCGGGCAGCGATCGGGACGCCCGCCGTCACCATCACCGTACCCGTCGCGCTGATCGGCGGCTGGCGCAGCATGGCCCAGAGCGAACGCGGATCGCGCAGCCGCAGGCTGTCGAGGTACTGGCGGAAGACCAGCGTTTCGGCGGCATCGGGCTCCGTGTCGTTGTCAATGTCGTTGGCTCGACGCCCCGCTCCGCGCGCGTCGATGACCGACTGGCGCAGCCGCGTGAGCGCACGGCGCAGGCGTTGCCGGCTGGCGGCCTCGGCGTGGCCGCTCGCGCGTGCGATCTCCGCATGCCCGGCGTCGAATACTTTGTGCAGGAGGAGGGTGGCTCCCTCCATCGGGGTCAGGTGCGAAGCCACCAGCCGCAACGCGTGCGCGACTTCCTCCGCCAGCAGCGCCATCGATTCGGCCGACAGCGCCGTGGAAGACGGCGACGCCGACGACTGCTCATGCAGCGACGCCAGCCAATGCCGCATCCAGTCTCTACCTGGCGGTGCCGCGCGAACGCCGCTACTGCCTGCCCAACACCCGTTTCCTGATCCACCAGCCCAGCGGCGGCGCCGGCGGGCCGGCCAGCGACATCGCCATCCAGGCGCGCGAGATCATCAAGGCCCGGGAACGCATCGCGCGGACGATCGCGCGCGAGACCGGCAAGTCGCTCGAGGTCGTGCTCGAGGACATCGGGCGCGACCGATGGCTGTCGGCCGAGGGGGCCGTGGACTACGGCCTCGCGTCCAGGATCATCGAGCGCAAGACCCAGTTGCACGGCCGCTGAGCTGGCTGGTATTCGACGGGCGCTGGCCCTCACCCCCGCCCTCTCCCGCAAGCGGGAGAGGGAGTGAGAATGCACCGAGGCGTCCGGAACGCTCCTTCGCCCGCAAGCGCGGGAGGAAGCACGAGGAACTGCGCTGCGAGCGGAGCCGGTCGCACTCCCTCTCCCGCTTGCGGGAGAGGGAGTGAGAATGCACCGAGGCGTCCGGAACGCTCCTTCGCCCGCAAGCGCGGGAGGAAGCAAGAGAAACTGCGCTGCGAGCGGAGCCGGTCGGACTCCCTCTCCCGCTGGCGGGAGAGGGCGGGGGTGAGGGCCAGCGGCGGTGGCAGGAATCGTTGCCGGTCAGCCCCACAACGCGGGCTTGTTGACCATCAAGTAGAAGACGACGAGCACCGCGATGAAGGCGGGGTAGCCCAGTCCTTCCCACCAGCGGGCGTAGCGCCAGTAGAGCGCGGGCAGCGGCTGGTCGCCGGCGAGTGCCGCGTCGGCCATCTGCGACAACCGGATCTGCAGCCACACCACCGGCAGCCAGCACGCACCCGCGATCAGGTACAGCGCGATCGACAGCGCCAGCCATGGCGTGTCCAACGACCAGCCGGCCGTCATCGCCAGCCACACGCCGGTGACCGGCTGGATGATGACCGCGGGTGTCGTGAACCAGAGGTCCGCGCGCTTCACCAGCCGCGCCACCACGGCCTGCGCCGCCAGCGAGCCGCTGCGGTTGGCGAAGAACAGGTAGAAGGCCGAGCCGAAGCCAGTGCCCGCGAGCAGCACGCTCGAGACGATGTGCAGCCACTTGATGACGAGATAGGTGTTCATCCATTCCTCCGAAAGTCTTTTTGTTCGAGTCGCCCGTCAATGCTTCGCCGATGCCCGTCGAGCCGCCGGGGAGGGCGCCGTTCACGCCGGCGCGTCCTCGTCGAGGATCAGCAGCAGGATCGCCACCGGCAGGTTCTTGGTCAGGCAACCCAGCGGATCCAGCCACAGCGAGGGCAGGATCACCGTCGCCACGGCCGTCATCAGCAGCATCATCCCGCCCGCCAGCCGGTAGACCCAGCGGCGGTGCCAGCGCCACATCGCCGCGCCGATCAGCAGGTCGACGAGCGCGCCGGCGACGATGACCGGCGCGATCCAGGCCTCGGGCGTCGCCGCGGCGACCATCAGGTCCCGGCTTCGGCCGTCGAGTTCGACCAGGCTGGCCGCGCCGGTCGCCAGCCACAGCGCGATCAGCCCGGCGCGCGCGACGACCCGCGTGCGGCGATGCCGGAAATTCACACGTCCGATGCCCATGCGGCCTCCACGAATCGTTCGACGGGGACGGCGGGCCGCCCGAGCACGCGCTCGAACGCGGCGGTGTCGCCGATGTTGTCCTGTTCGAGCAGCGCCAGGCTTTCGCTGCTCCACGGCTGGCCGCTGACGAGGTCGCCCAGGCGGGCACTCCAGCGGCTGGGCGCCTCGGGCAGGGGGATCAGCCGCGCCGGTGCCTGCCGCGCTCCACCGCGCTGGCGGCGCAGCTCGGCGATGAAGTCGGCCAGGCTCAGCGCCCGGGGGCCGACGGCCGTCACGATCGCCGGCCCGCCGTCCTGCAGCAGCCGCAGCACCGCCTGCGCGACGTCCGGCACGGCCACCGGCTGGACCCGGGCCTGGATCGCCGCGCGCGGCAGCATCAGCACCGGCAGCCGGGCGAGGTTCATGAACAGCGAGGCGCTGGCGCCACCGCGGCCGAAGACGATGCTCGGACGCAGCACGGTGCCGTCGAGCCGGCCTTCCGCGCGCAGGCGCAGCACCACGTCGTCGGCGGCGCGCTTGGTCGTCGCATAGCGGGTCTCGCTCTGCGCCACGCCGTTGGCCGAGATCTGGATCACGCGCGCCACGCCGGCACGCGCGCAGGCCTCGAACAGCGCCGCCGGCGCCTGATGATGGATGGGCTCGAGCTGGCGGCGCGGCGTGTCGCGCAGCAGGCCGACCGCGTTCACGACGGCGTCGAAGCCGGCCACGCGCGGGAGCCAGGCCTCGGGCGTGAGGTCGCGCTGGAAATCCTGCGTGCGGGAGCTGCCGGCGGTGACCGCCAGCCCGGCCTCGCGCAGGACCCGCACGATGCGCCGGCCGACGAAGCCGCTCGCGCCGCAGACCAGCACCGATCGGACAGCGGCGCTCATGAGGCGTCTCCCGCGTCGCGCGCCTCTGCCGCGCCCGCCCGCCGCTCGTGATGACCGGGCATCGCGCAGGCACCGTCGTGGCAGGCGGCACGTCCCGCGCGCCGCTGCGCCGCACGACGCAAGCCGGTCTCGACATGGAGCGTCAGCGGATAGGCCGTCGGATCGAGGTTGAGGGCGGCTCGGGACGGGATCGCGGTCATGGCATCCTCCGGTTTGGGGGCTGATTGATATTTCAGTAAAAACAGAAATTTGTTGTCAAAAAAAGGGCGGCTCAGGCGCCGTCCCCGCGCACGAAGCGCTGCACGCTCGCGCCGAGCTTGAGCACCTTCTCGAGTGTCGACGGCGAGAGCCGCATCATCTCCTCCGACCAGGCACCCAGCGTCTGCATCAGCCGGAGGCAGTCGCGGACGCGGTCCTGGGCGTCGGGGGACTCGGCCTGGAAGCCGGGATCGGACACGAGTTCGGAGAGCATGCGCACCGTCGGATCGAACTCGCGGTGCTTGCGCTCGCGCACGATGGTGCGCAGCAGTTCCCAGACGTCGGCGGTCGTCTCGAAATAGTCGCGACGGTCGCCCATCACATGGGTCACGCGGATCAGGTTCCAGCTCTGCAGTTCCTTGAGGCTGGTGCTGACGTTGGAGCGGGCGACCGACAGGGTCTCCGCGAGTTCTTCCGCGTTCAGCGGCCGGCCGTGGAAATACAGCAGGGCGTGGATCTGCGCCACGGTGCGGTTGACGCCCCAGGCGCTGCCCATCTCGCCCCAGTGCAGGACGAAGCGGCGGGCGGTGTCGGTGAGTTCCATGGCGCCGACTTTAGCTGGACAGAAATTTCTGTCAATACAGAAACTTCAAGCTTGGAACCCGACCGACTGGCGTCGGTGTCGCGGGCCCGTCCATCAGGGGATGGGAGTGCCGGCGCACCAAGATCGGCAAGTGCGATCCCGTGGCGGGCTTCGGATACTGCCGCGCTTCGACTTTCGCAGGAGACGCCGTGGCCAACGTACCCCATGGAGCGAACCGACACAGGATAGTGACCCAGGACGAGATCCCGGACGGGAACCGCCTGAAGACCGCACGCCAGCGCCGCGCGCGCGACGATGGACTGGCGCCGCCGGGCACCGAGGAACAGGAGGCGCCCCAGGTTCAGGTGGCGGCGAGCGCCGAGGCCGGCTCCCTGGTCGGATCGGGCGATTCCCCGGGCGATTCCCCGGGCGAGACGGCGGAGCCGGAGGAGGGGCCTTCGGCCGTGATGCCCGTGCTGGCGGGGGCGGCCGCCGTGATCGGATGGGCGGCCGTCTCCGCCGGCGGCGGAATGCGGATGGCCATGCGGGACGCCCGGCTGAACCTGCCGGATGACGGGAGCGGTGCGAGGGGCAGTCGACCGGGTGAGCGGCCGACTGAGCGGCCGACTGAGCGGTCGATTGAGCGGTCGACTGAGCGGCCGATGCGGAAGGCCTTGCAGGCGACGCCCGTGGAGGAGCCGGATCTCCCGACGATGGATCTGGTGTCGACCGTCGGATCGGAGGGGCGGGGCAGCTCCCTCGTTCCTTCGTTCGACGAGGACGGCCCCGAGGTCCTCCCGGTCCCGCAATGGATCGACGAGGCTCCCGGCGACGGGAGACACCTGGAATCCCATGCGGCCGAGGCCATGCTCAGCGACCCGGAACTTCGCAAGGCCGGCGCGCGCGAGGTCCGGCTGGTGCGTAGGCACGCCCATGGGCACGAAGGTGATGACCACCGCGTGCCCGTCGAGGTCGCGGGCACGCTCGCGCTGCGCTTGCGGAATGACACCGGCAACACGCCACAGCAGAAGATCGATCGCATCACTTCGGACGCCACGGTGGAGGCCCTGGGCGTCGATGGACTGACAGGGGCGCTCGAGTACCGGATCGACGCCGGTTCGTGGCAGGCTCTTGGCGGGGGGAAGGTCATCGGAGATGCGCAGTTCGATGGCGACGGCAGGCACCGTGTGGACCTGCGGTCGCTGGATTCGGACATGCATCCATTGCAGGCCGTCAGCCTGGAGTTCGAGGTCGACAGGACAGCGCCCGACCAGCTCCCTCTGAGGGTTGTCCATCCACTCGGATACGTGGGCGAGTCCGGTGCTCGCCTGGCAGTCACCAGCGGTTTGGAATCGCGGGGATACGTACTCACGAATCAAGCGAAAGTGGAGTTGCCTGGCTTGGAAGAAGGGGCGGTCTGGTATGCCAATCGGTATGACGAGCGCAGCAACCCTGTGACTCGTGAGTCCGTCATCGGAGATTCCCGCATGCTTCCCGAGGCTCTTTTCAGGGAAGGACCTCAGATCATCGGCGTGCATCTCCGAGACAGGGCGGGCAACAAGGACAGGTTCATCCGGACGGAGAAAGTCTTCCTGGACACCACGCCCCCACCGAAACCCGGCTGGTGGACCTTCCTCAAGGACGTCACAGGCATGGAGTCGCTCCTGCTCAAGGAACCCGAATCCGGTGCCCACTTCGAACATCGTTCCGACCCGGAGTCGGCATGGACGCGTCTGGCGAGCCTGGAGGGCTCGTTGGCAGGGCCCCTCGAACTTCGGCAAGTCGATCTCGCCGGCAATGCCAGTGCCGGATCCATGTTGGCGGCCCACCAGACCCTGATCTTGTCGGTGTCCTCGCTAGTCCTTTGAAGCGGGCAGGGTGGCGATCCCTCGCATCCAGGACAGGGCCGGTGCGCCCAGCCACGCGCGCGCGGCGTCGGACTTCCTCACCTGCAAGTCCAGGAACGCGACGCTGACCTGCTGCGCCGCGGTCATGCCGAGCTGCTGCTGGTGCAACTGCCGGTAGTCGGGGACGGCGGGGACCGGCGCCATGCGGGTCGGACCTTCCTGTCCACGCCCGCCGCGACCGCCGCCGCGGCGGCCTTGCGGTGGCGACTGGGCCTGCTCTTCGGCGGCCCGGATGCGCTTCTGCTCACGCTCGACGTCCTCGGGCCGGGCCTCGTTCCCGCCGAGCGCGGCATGGCGGACCTCGTTCACGCTCAGCAGCCAGCCGCGCCGTGCCGGCATGGCGGCGAACGGGGCCTGGCGCCAGTGCACGTCGCGCACCAGGCCGAGCACGTCGTTGTCGTCGGGACCGGTCAGGCCGAGCACCGGGATGGACACATCGCGATACCGCGTCGGGTCCGGCTGCGCGAAGACCTGCGGGCTGATCGCGATCGCCGCCACGGGTTGCACGCTCTTGAGCGACAGCACCGAGCCGTCCGGCTGGCGCTCGCCCGCCAGTGCGATCGCGGACTGCGCGCCGAGCTCATACCCGGCGATCACCGTCTTCGACCAGTCCAGCGATCGCCAGGGCAGTTCGTTCGGCCCCTGGCCCTGGCGACCCAAGCGCTGCGCCTCCTCGAGCAGCGCGTCCAGTCGCGCCAGCCGCTTGCGCATCTGGGCGTCGGCGTAATGGCGCCGTCCCAGTTCGGTGAAGTCCGCGGAGCGCGCCAGATCCGACGACCAGGCCGTCGCATCCTCGTCCAGCGGCTGCAGTGTCAGCACCGCATACCCGGCCGCCGCCCAGGCGCGGCGCCATCGGATGCCGGCGGTCTCGGACTCGCCCAATCCGGGCAGGTACACGATGACCGGGCGCGGTGCGGTCGCCGCGCCGGCCGGCGTGGTGAGGCTCAACCGCACATCGTCGCCGCGCATGCGCCACAGCACCGGCTGCATCGCGACCGCCTCGCCCTGCGGCGCGTAGCCGCGGGCCGCGAATTCGCGTTGCTGCTGCTGTTCCTCGACGCGCGCTTTCGGCGGCGTGTTGCCGCAGCCCGCCAGCAGCAGGGCCGCGGCGATCGCGGCGACGCCGCCAAGGACGGGGGAACGAGCATGGGCGCGCGGGCGGGGGCGGGTCGATTCGATCATGGGCGGCGACGCTAAGCGGACGATGTAAAGCGAGGATGAAGCGGCATGAAAAAGGCGGCCCCGCGGGGCCGCCCATCATCGTCGCTCCGCGGACCGGAGCGGCGCACTCAATGCGCCGGCGCCGCCACCGGCGACAGCTCGTCCGGGATCTCCGCATTGAAGCGTTGCAGCACGTGCCGGCTCATGCCCTTGGCGAGTTCCTCCTCGCCGTAGAACACCGTGCCGAGCTTCTCCCGGCGCAGCAGCTCGGACTCTTCCTCGCCGTGGGTGCGCAGCACGATCTCGATGCCCGGGTTCAGTTGCCGCGCCGTGTCGGCCATCTGCCGCGCCTTCATCGAGTCGGGCACCGCCACCACCAGCATCGCCGCGTTGGCGATGTGGGCCTGGACCAGCACCATGGGCTCGCTCGCATCGCCGCTGACCGCCGCCATGCCGCGCTTGCGCAGCGCCTCGACGGTCTCCCGGCTCTCGTCCGCGACGACGAACGGGATGCTCCGCTCGGTCAGCGCGTCGGCGATGCGCCGCCCCACCCGGCCGTAACCGACCAGCACCACCTGGCCCTCCAGGTACTGCCGCTCCGTGGACTGCGGCAGTTCGGCGTAGGGGTCGTCGCGCGACTCCAGCTGGCGCGCGAAGGACGAGCGGCTCAGCACCCAGCGCTGCAGTGGCCGGATCATCGCGAACATCACCGGATTCAGCGCGATCGAGACCAGCGCCGCCGCCAGCACCAGGTTCATGCCGGCCTTGGGCAGCAGTCCCAGCTGCAGGCCCAGGCCCGCCAGGATGAAGCTGAACTCGCCGATCTGCGCCAGGCTGGCCGACACCGTCATCGCCGTGTTCAGCGGGTAGCGGAACAGCAGCACGATGGCCGTCGCCGCGACCGCCTTGCCCAGCATCACGATCGCCACCACGCCCAGCAGGTGCAGCGGCTGCTCGACCAGCGTCATCGGGTCGAACAGCATGCCCACCGACACGAAGAACAGCACCGAGAACGAGTCCCGCAGCGGCAGCGATTCCTGCGCGGCGCGGTGGCTGTACTCGGACTCGCGCATCACCGTGCCGGCGAAGAACGCGCCCAGCGCGAAGGACACGTGGAAGAGCTCCGCCGCGCCGTACGCGATGCCGATCGCCACCGCGATCACCATCAGCGTGAACAGCTCGCGCGAGCCGGTCCGCGCCACCTGCCACAGCATCCACGGCAGCACGCGCCGGCCCACCACCAGCATCAGCACGACGAAGGCGGCCATCTGCGCCAGCGTCTCGGCGATCGTGCGCCACAGCGGCGCGTCGCTCGCGGTGCCCGGCGCCGGATTGCCGCCCAGCACCGTCGCCAGCGGGGGCAGCAGCACCAGGATGAGCACCGTGGCCAGGTCCTCGACCACCAGCCAGCCCACCGCGATGCGGCCGTTCATCGATTCGAGCGTGCCGCGCGCCTCCAGCGCCTTGAGCAGCACGACGGTGCTGGCGCAGGACAGCGTCAGGCCGAAGACCAGCGACTGGCCCACCGGCCAGCCCCACCACATCGCCAGGCCCAGGCCCAGCGCGGTGGCCGCGGCCATCTGCACGACCGCGCCGGGCAGCGCGATGCGCTTGACCGCCATCAGGTCCTTCAGCGAGAAGTGCAGTCCGACGCCGAACATCAGCAGCATCACGCCGATCTCGGACAGCTGCGCGGCGATGCCGACGTCGGCGACGAAACCCGGCGTGGCCGGCCCGATCGCGATGCCCGCGAGCAGGTAGCCGACCAGGGCCGGGAGCTTCATCCGTTCGGCGATGAAGCCCAGGACCAGCGCCAGGCCGAAGCCCATCGCCAGCGTGGAAATCAGGGAGACGTTGTGTTCCATCAGTGCGCCGCTCCCGGACCGGCGAGGGCGGCGAAGGCCTCGCGGTGGCGGGGGCCCTGCGCGAACGCGCCCAGGGCGGCGGCGATCCGGCGTTCCGCGTCCGCCGCGTCGGGCAGTCCGGGGCCGTAGATCTCCATCCAGGTCTGGAAGACCGGATCGTTGTCATGGCGCTGCAGCAGCCGCACCGGCTGCGCCTGGCGCGCCTGCTCGAACGCGGCCAGCGCGGCCGTCAGCTGGTCCGCGTGGACGCGGTAGTACACGTAGAGCTCGACCGGCGCGGTCGAGCGGTCGACAGGATGGACAGGCGGCGCGGCGGCGCGCGTCGGCGGCGATGCATTCATTCAGGTTCTCCGATGACGTAAGGCAGGGGACGGGGGGTCAGGACGGCGCCGGTGGCGCTGCCCAGGTGCAGGGTGCCGGATTCGAGCGCGGCCAGCTTCACCTCGGCCAGCAGCAGCGGGCGGCCTTCCTGGCGGCCGAAGCCCGCGACCATGCCGGCGGGCTGCTCCGGGTCGGCGCTGTGGAAGATCTCCTGGCCCGGCGTGGCGTCGGCGTCGCTGCCGTCCATCGCGAACAGGTGGGTGCGGCGCTTGATCGTGCCCCGGTACTGGCTGCGCGCGACCACTTCCTGGCCCGGATAGCAGCCCTTCTGGAAATTGACGCCGCCCAGCAGTTCCAGGTTGAGCATCTGCGGCACGAACTGCTCGACGGTGCCCTGGCGGATCCAGGCCAGGCCGGCGGTCACGTCCAGGCCCTGCCATTCCTCGGGGTCGACGGCCGGCAGCGGCGGCTGTCCGGCGCCGGCCGGCAGCAGCAACAGGAAGCGCGGGGTCAGGCCGTCGTCGGGCAGGCGCGTCACCAGGGCCTCGGCGCTCGCGCCGGGCAGGGCCAGGCGGCCGACCGACCAGCGCTCCGCGGGCGCGGCCGCGCCCAGCCAGTCCCGCGCCTGCGCGCCGGACAGGCCCCAGACCGACCAGCCCGCGCTGTCGTCGCTCAGCTTGCACTTGGCGCGCAGCACGAACATGGACAGGCGCTTGACCGTCGCCGGCAGGACGTCCGCGGGCAGGGCCAGCAGCACCGACTGCTCGTCCGGCTTGACGGCCAGCATCGTCGCCAGCAGCCGGCCCTTGGCCGAGCAGTAGCCCGCCAGCCGGGCCTGGGCGACGGTCTGCAGGGCCAGGTCTTGCGTCAGCTGCGTGTGCAGGAACTTGGCGGCTTCCTCGCCCTGGGCGCGGATGACGCCCCAGTCGGCGAGACGGGCGGCGCCCAGCGCCGAGGCGGGCACGGGCGGCGTGGCATGGTGGAGGTCTTCGATCATGGTCCGATTATCATCAGCCCCCGCATTTCACGAAGGGCAACGGGTCTTGTCACGCGCGAAAAACAGATCTCGCGGCACCGCGAGGAAACCGAAGAAGCAGTCGGGCCGGATCGGGCGCTGGCTGCTGTCCGCGCTGGTCGCGGCCGTGGTGCTGGTCGGAGGCGGCGCGGGCGCGCTCTGGTGGTGGCTGCAGGCGCCGCTGGTGCTGGCGAAATCGACTGTCGAACTCTCGATCGAGCCCGGCACGCCGCCGCAGCAGGTCGCCTCGGCCTGGGTGGCCGCCGGCGTCGAAACGGATCCGCGCTTGCTGTACGCCTGGTTCCGCTATTCGGGGCAGGCCCGCAAGATCCGCGCGGGCAGCTACGAGATCCAGACCGGCGTCACGCCGCACGAACTGCTCGACAAGATGGTGCGCGGCGACCAGGTGCTGGAGCAACTGCGCCTGATCGAGGGCTGGAACTTCCGCCAGCTTCGCGCCGCGATGGCGGCGGCGCCGGCGCTCAAGCAGACCACCGCCGGGATGACGGACGCGCAGGTCATGGCCGCGCTCGGCGCGCCCGGGCAGGCGCCCGAGGGCCGCTTCTTCCCCGATACCTATGCCTACAGCCGCGGCGTCAGCGACCTGACCGTGCTCAAGCGCGCGCACGCGCTGATGCAGAAGCGGCTGGAAAGCGCCTGGTCCGGCCGGAGCGACGGCCTGCCGCTCAAGAGCGCGGACGAGGCGTTGATCCTGGCCTCCATCGTCGAGAAGGAGACCGGCGCCGCGGCGGACCGCGGGCTGGTGGCGGCGGTGTTCGTCAACCGGCTCAAGGCCGGCATGCCGCTGCAGACCGATCCCACGGTGATCTACGGCCTGGGCACGGAGTTCGACGGCAACCTGCGCAGGATCCACCTGCAGACCGACACGCCGTTCAATACCTACACCCGCGGCGGCCTGCCGCCGACACCGATCGCGATGCCCGGCCTGGCCGCGCTGCAGGCCACGCTGCATCCGACACCGTCCAAGGCGCTGTACTTCGTGTCGCGCGGCGACGGCACCAGCCAGTTCAGCGAAGACCTCGCCGCGCATAATCGCGCGGTCGACAAGTACCAGCGCGGCCGCTGAGCCGCGCGGGGCCTTTTCCCTCCGCCTCCGGTGTCCCGCCGGCGGTTCCACCGGCCCACGGGCCGGCTTCCGAGAGAGCATGCACGCGTGAGCGGCCGATTCATCACCTTCGAAGGCATCGACGGGGCAGGCAAGTCCACCCACCTCGAATCCGTCGCCCAGCACCTGCGCCTGCGCGGCGCCGAACTGGTCCAGACCCGCGAGCCCGGCGGCACGCCGCTGGCCGAATCGCTGCGGGGGCTGTTCCTGCACCAGGACATGGACGGGCTGACCGAGGCACTGCTGGTCTTCGCCGCGCGCCGCGACCATGTGCAGCGCGTCATCGCCCCGTCCCTGGCGCTGGGCCAGACGGTGCTGTGCGATCGCTTCACCGACGCGAGCTTCGCCTACCAGGGCGGCGGCCGCGGCATGGACCTCCAGGTGCTGGAGACACTGGAGCGCTGGGTGCAGCAGGGGCGCCAGCCGGACCTGACCTTCTGGTTCGACGTCGACCCGGCCGTGGCGGCGCAACGCCGCGCGCAGGCGCGCAACGCGGACCGGCTGGAACAGCTGGACCTGGATTTCTTCGCCCGCGTGCGCGCCGGGTACCGGCGCCGCGCCGAGGCGGCCCCGGGACGCATCGTCCGCATCGACGCCGGCGACACGATCGATGGCGTCGCGGGCCAGATCCGCGCGGAACTGGAGCGCCGCGGATGGTGACCGACGCCACCGTGACCGGCGACGGCGCCGCGGCGCTGGCCGAGGGCGGGCAACTGCCGCTGCCCTGGCTCGCCGGGCCGCTGCACCAGGCGCTGACGCAGGGCCGCAGCCATGCGCTGCTGCTGCAGGGGCCGGCCGGCGTGGGCCAGTTCGACCTGGCGCTGCTGCTGGCGCAGGCCTGGTTGTGCGAGGCCAGGCCCTCGCCCGAATCGCCCGGCTGCGGCCGCTGCGCGAGCTGCCACCTGTTGCGCTCGCGCTCCCATCCCGACTTCCAGGTCCTGCTGCCCGAGGCGCTGCGCGAGCCGCTGGGTTTCGGCGCGATGGATGCCGACGGCGACGCCGCGTCGACCGCCAAGGCCAGCAAGACCAAGCCCAGCCGCGAGATCAAGATCGAGGCGGTGCGCCAGATGCTGTCCTTCGCGCAGGTGAGCGCCGCGCGCGGCAAGGCCAAGGTGGTGGTGGTGTATCCGGCCGAGGCCCTGAACACCGTGGCCGCCAACGCGCTGTTGAAGACGCTGGAGGAACCGGCCGGCCTGCTGCGCTTCGTGCTGGCGAGCGCCGCGCCGCAGCAGCTGCTGCCGACGATCCGCAGCCGCTGCCAGCCACTGCAGATGGCGTTGCCCGCCCGGGAGGCCGCCGTGGCCTGGCTGGCGGGGCAGGGCGTGGACCAGCCCGGCGTGCTGCTCGACGCCACCGGCGGCCGTCCGCAGGAGGCGCTGCAGTGGAGCGAGGAGGGCCTGGTCGCCAAGGCCTGGCTGGAACTGCCGCGCCGGATCGCCAAGGGCGAGGCGGTGGCGCTGACCGACTGGCCGGTGCCGCGCGCGATCGCCGCGATGCAGCGGCTGGTCCATGACCTGATGCGCATCGCGCACGGCGCGGGGCCGGCCTACTTCCCGCGCGACGCGCTGCCCAAGCTGCCGGCGGTGCGGGCGGCGCTGGACCAGTGGGCGCGGACGCTGCAGCAGGCCGCGCGCCATGCGGACCACCCCCTCAATGCCGGGCTGCTGATGGAGTCGCTGGTGGCCCAGGGGCAACAGGCGATGCGGCCGGCCCGGTAACCAAGTCTGACCCCGGGGCGCGGCGAGTAGACTCGGCCCCATGAGCGAACTCAGCCTGAAACCGATGAGCACCACGCCCCCCGCGTCCGCCCCCGTCCCGGCTCCCGCCGGCGGTGCCCGACCCAGCGTGATCCAGCTGGTGTTCAAGGAAAAGGGCGCGCTGTACGCGGCCTACATCCCGATCTTCTCCGAGGGCGGCGTCTTCGTGCCGACGACGCGCGAGTACAAGCTCGGCGAGGACATCTACCTGCTGATGACGCTGCCCGAGGATCCCAACCGCTATCCGGTGGCCGGCAAGGTCGCCTGGCTGACGCCGGCCAACGCGTCGGGCGGCCGCACGCAGGGCGTCGGCGTACGATTCCCCGGCGACGAGAAGACCCGGGTGATCAAGCTCAAGATCGAGGAACTGCTGGGCACGGCGATCTCCTCGGCCAAGCCGACGCAGACGATCTGAGCCGGCGACCCGAGCGGCTCCCCGAGTTCCCGAAGGGCGGCCGTCGGCCGCCGCAACGCCCGGCCGCGAGCCGGGCGGAGTGCCTGCCATGTACATCGATTCCCATTGCCACCTGAGCTTCCCCGAGCTCCAGTCCCAGCTCCCCGACCTGCTCGCCGCGATGGACGCGGCCCGGGTGACGCAGGCCGTCTGCATCTGCACGACGATGGAGGAGTTCCCCGAGGTCCGCGGCCTGGCCGACGCGCACGGCCAGCTGTTCGCGACCGTCGGCGTCCATCCGGACAGCGACGAGGTCCATGAGCCCAGCGTCGAGGAACTCGTCGAAGGCGCGGCCCATCCGAAGGTCGTCGCCATCGGCGAGACCGGGCTCGACTACTACCGGCTCAACGGCCGGACCATCGAACAGATGGAATGGCAGCGCGAGCGCTTCCGCACCCACATCCGCGCCGCGAAGCGCACCGGCAAGCCGCTGGTGATCCATACCCGCTCGGCGGCCGAGGACACGCTGCGCCTGATGCGGGAGGAGGACGCCGGCCAGCCCGGCGGCGTCGTGCACTGCTTCACCGAGACCATGGACGTGGCCCGGGCGGCGCTCGACCTGGGCTTCCACATCTCGTTCTCCGGCATCGTGACCTTCAAGAACGCGGCCGACCTGCGCGAGGTGGCGAAGATCGTCCCCGCCGACCGGATCCTGATCGAGACCGACAGCCCCTATCTCGCGCCCGTGCCTTATCGCGGCAAGCTGAACCAGCCGGCCTACGTGCCGCATGTGGCGAAACTGATCGCTGAGGTCCGCGGCGTGGCGGTGGAGACGCTCGCGGCCGCGTGCACCGCGAACACGCGGCGCCTGTTCCGGCTGCCGGAGGCAGCCTGAGATGGCGCCGCGTCCTGCGGGGAAGCAGCCGGCCAGCCGCGCGACGATCGTGTCGGCGGCGATGTGGGTGTCTGCCGGGCTGACGGTGGCTGCGCTGGAACTCACGCCGGCCTGGGCGCAGGGCCGTTTCGGATCGCAGGCGGCCGCGCCGGCGGCATCGGCCGCGTCCGAGCCGGCGCTGCCCGAACTGCTCGTCGCCGCCCGGAACGATCACGCCTCGACCGTGATGAAGCTGCTGCTCGAGGGCGTCGATCCCAATGTCCGCGATTCGCAGCGCAACACCGCGCTGCACGTCGCCATCCGGGAGGACTCCGGCAAGGCCTTCGACACCCTGCTCAAGAGCCCCGGCACCGACGTCAACGCGATCAACCAGGCCGGCGAGACGCCGCTGATGCTCGCGGCGATCAAGGGGCATCTGGACTGGGTCCAGGCGCTCGTCAAGCGTGGCGCGCTGGTCAACGAGCCGGGCTGGTCGGCGCTGCACTACGCCGCCGCCGGGCCCAACGAACACGTCGTGCGCTGGCTGCTGGACCAGGGGGCCGAGATTGACGCCCGTTCGCCCAACGGCACGACGCCGCTGATGATGGCCGCCGGCTATGGCGGCCTCAGCGGTGCCGAGCTGCTGATCGCCGCCGGCGCGGACGCCTCGCTGACCAACGACCATTGCATGACCGCCGCGGACTTCGCCCGCCGCGCCGGGCAGGACGAGATGGCCGAGAAGCTCGACAGGCTGGCCAAGGCGAGACCTTCGTCACAGCCGCGCACGTCGCCGTGAGGCGGCTGCTGGCATTCCCCTAGGAATCCGTCTGACACGCCGTTTGGCCCGCCGCCCACTGTTGGCGGGCCGGCCCGGTCCCTACAGTTCATTCCATGCCGACACGGTGTCGGCGACGCCCTCAGGCCCACGCAAGCAGGCCCCCGGAATCGACTGAATCCCCTGGAGACCGACATGCAGACCACCACCCAAGACTTCGCCGCCAACCCTTTCGCGATGCTGCTGGATCCCGAGCGCGTCGCCCACGAGGTGGCGGCCTCCGGGCGTCTGGCCCGTCTGCGCAGCCGCGTCTACCGCCCGCTGGACAAGCCGCTGATCGCGCACCGCGGTGCCGCCGACCAGGCCGCGTTCGACGAGGAAATCGATGCCGCCGAGCTGTCCGATGCCGATCTGTTGCCGCTGGACGACGAGCCGTCCGACGGTCCCGCGCTGAGCGCCTGATCGCTGCCGCGGCAAGGATTCCGCCGTCGCGCCGTCGCCCGATCGCTTGTCAGTCCCGTCTGACTCGCGCTTCCGACAGCCGACTACACCTGCCGCCCCGCGATCTCCCTAGCATGACGCTCATCAAGGTCCTCGTATCGTGTGACCGAGCCCCACAGCCCTTCCGGAGACTGTCATGCGTCGCCCCCGCGTTTTCGCCATCCACCCCATCGACGCTTCTCACGAAGCCTTCGGGAGTGCCTGGCGGCCGGTCGTGGCGACCGGCGTGCCGGTACTGGCCGTCGGCCTGCTGCTCGCGCTGGGCGGATGTGCGTCAATGGACGGCCAGCCAGGCGGGCCGTCCCCGGCATCCTCCGGTGCCGTTCCAGGCGCCTCGCCCGGCAACGCGTCTTCCGTCATCGGGGGCAACCTGTGGTCCTCGCGGATGGAGGAACGCCGCCTGTCGCTCGCCCAGATGGTCCAAGGCGCGGGCATTGGCGTTGCTCGTACGGCGGACAACCAGCTGAAGCTGACTGTCCCCGCCGATGCGTCCTTCGACATCGGCCGTTCTGAACTCAAGCCGATGCTGCGCCCGGTGCTCGACGAAGTCAGCCGCAACCTGGAAGACACGGTGCGCGTGACCATCGTCGGACACACGGACAGTGCCGCCGGCGACGCCGTGAACGGCCCCTTGTCGCTGGACCGGGCAGAGGCCGTGCGTGAATATTTGGTCCAACACGGTGTGCGGCGCGGCCGACTGCTCGTGGAGGGCCGAGGTGGTCGACAGCCTGTGGCCAGCAATGCCACTGAGGCCGGGCGGGCTGCCAATCGTCGAATCGAGATTTTCCTGTCGCAACCCGCGTCCTAAGTTGTCATCCAGAACGGGAGTTGAGTCATGAATACCTTCTGCCCCCGAAACAGCTTTCTCGCCATGCTGATGCCGGCCACCCTGTCGCTGGCCTGCGCTGCCCAGGCGGCGCCCGCGGCCGATCCGTCGCCAAGTTCGCTCGACGACCGCATCGAGTTGTCGGGGCGAAGCCTGGCGGACCGCGCGCGGCAGCAACCTGTGCGCGAGGGTGCCTCCAGCAGCCGCTACACGGTCACGCAGGGCGCAGCCGAGCCGCTTGCCACCGCCAATCAGTCCGCCGGTGCCGCCGGCTGGTATGGCCGGGCGCCTCATGCCACGCAGACGATGCTCTGGGCCCGCCCGTGGCAGGGCAGCGGGCTGCGCCTGGGCGTCGGCGTCGAGCAGCGCGGTGCCTCGCTGGGCGGGGGGCTGTACTCGACGCCCTATCAGAACCTCCGACCCGGTGCCGCCGGCGATGCGGGCGTTCTGGTCGGGCTGGCGATGCCCACGGGACCCCGCTCTCACGCGTTTGTCCAGACGCCGCTGTTCGATGCGCAGCGCGCGCAGATCGACGACCTCAATGTGCCGGGATTCAACGCCCGCGATCAACGTCAGGTGCGCTTCGGCCTGGCCTTCAACAGCCGCAAGCCCTATGCCGACCTGCGCAAGGGCTTCAAGATGGAACTCAGCGGGCAGTCCTCGCTGACCTTCCGACCCCGTGGCGGCCGGGTCGGCGTGACCTTCCAGAAGATCTGGTGAGGTGACGCCAGGAGCCGTCGCGCAGTCTCGGTTCCCTGATCCCGTCCTCGGACGAAAGCCGGCGTCAGCCGGCTTTTTCATTGGCGCGGGAGGACGGCGCCGCGCACCGGTCCTGGCCGGGCATGGCGCAGCGACGGGCCCACTCGGCCGAGGAGGTGGTAGGTCCATTCCTACAGTGCGTCGGTTGAGGGTCCGACGACGGCTTGCGGTGCGGGACTGCCTCTGGCGGACCGGCCGGTCCCTACAGTTCATTCCATCGCGGCACGGTGCCGCGCAGGAGAACCCAGATGCTGCACTATGCCGTCGTCTTTTTCGTCATCGCCCTGATCGCCGCCTTGTTCGGCTTTGGCGGCATCGCCGCCGGCGCCGCGAGCATCGCGAAGATCCTCTTCTTCGTGTTCGTGATCATGGCTGTCGCGACCTTCGTGATGAGTCTGTTGCGAAAGTGACGCCCGCGGGCGTTCCTGACGAGCACGTCCCGAGCACGTCCCTGAATTTTCTGACGCTTCCAACAACAACGAAAGGATGACCATGAACAAGCCTGCAACCGCCGCCCTCGTCGCCGCCGCGCTGAGCCTGTGTGCCGGCATGGCGCAAGCCGCCAACTTCTCCAAGTCGGTCTACGACGGCGCCAAGGACGACATCAAGAAGACCTACAAGGTCGACAAGGATGCGTGCGATCAGCTGTCGGGCAATGCCAAGGACATCTGCGTCAAGGAGGCCAAGGGCCGCGAGGACGTGGCGCTGGCCCAGCTCGAGTACAACTACAGCGGCAACGCCAAGGACGAGGCCAAGCTGATCGAGGCCCGCTACGAGGCGCGCTACGACGTGGCCAAGGAGCGCTGCGACGACCGTTCGGGCGAGGCCAAGGACGTCTGCCAGCGCGAGGCCAAGACCTCGTATGAGAAGGCCAAGGCCGAACTCAAGATGAACAAGAAGGTGGCCGCCGCCGTCGATGACGCGGAGGAAACGCGCGTGAAGGCGGACTACAAGCTGGCCTCCGAAAAGTGCAACACGCTGTCCGGCGATGCCAAGGACGTGTGCGTGAACTCGGCCAAGGCGCGCTACAACCAGCGCTGATCGGCCAAGGACGATTCAACCCCGGCGGGAGGTGTGCTCGGTTCCGATCCGTCCGCACCTGACGTTGCACCGGCGGATCCGGGCCAACAACTCGAACATTGCCCGGATCCCCCTGTCGACACCCATTGGAACGGCGCCCCGCGGGGCGCCGTCTTTCTTGGTGCGCCGATGTCTCTCTCGGCTTCGAGCGTCAGCGGTCGTTCAGCGATCGTCCGGCTGGCCGGCCAACGGCGCCGCAGGGGCGAGTTCGGCTGACGCTGTCCCGGATGCGGCCGCGGACGCGCTGGGCAGGGCCAGGTCGTCGGCGGACCAGACCGGGGCGGTGAGGATCAGCGCGCTGATGCAGGCCGCCACGATGACGAACACCACCGTTCCGATGAAGTGCTCGATGCGGCGGGACTGGGTGGGGATCTCATTGATCATGAGAGGCCTCCATGCCGACGCGCGGGTCGCCTTGCAGTTCGTCCAAGGCGCTTCTGGGGGCCGAGACGTTCTCCAGCGGCCTGACTTTCACCGGCTGGATGGTGGCGTCCCTGGTGGCCTCGACGGGCATGCCGATCGTCGGCTCGTCACTGCCCCCGCCACCGCAGCCTGCCAGCACCAGCGCGCCGAACAGCAGCGGTGAGGCGCCACGGGTCAAGGTGGGACGAGGTGTCCATCGAGCCAGCAGGCGGGCCAGGAAGGGGAGGTGAAGCATGACGATCTCCGAAGGCGGACTTTGGTGTGAAGCGAAGCGCCCATGGTCCGGAATCGTCGGTTTTCGGCCTATGACCTTTCCCGGTGTCTGCTGACAACCGGCTAGCAGATATTGGGGGTCTTTCTCGTCAAAATGAGGAGTTCAGGTCAGTCCCGCCTTGTCGAGGCCGAAGGCCTTGTCCTGCGAACCTGGCACGTTCCGGAACGCAACGTTCAGCCGGTTCCAGGCATTGATCGACGACACCAGCCAGGTCAGGTCGGACAGCGCCTTCTCGTCGAACTGCTCGCGGACCTCGGCGTAAACGGCGTCGGACACGCCATCCTCCGGAATGCGGGTGAGGTGCTCAGTCCACAGCAGCGCGGCGCGCTCGCGGGCCGAGAACAGGGGCGACTCGCGCCAGATCGCGACATGGTGCAGGCGCAGCGGACGTTCGCCGCCGATGACGGCCTGCTTGATGTGCATGTCGAGGCAGAACGCGCAGCCGTTCAACTGGGAAGCGCGGATCTCGACCAGCACTTGCAGTGCGTGTTCGAGACCGCTCTCCTTGACGGTCATCGACAGCCCGACCAGCTGCTTGAAGGCGGCGGGCGACTGTTGCATGTAGTTCAGGCGTTGGCTCATGGTGGTGGCTCCTTGGGTGTGACGAATGGGAAACGATGGGTTCGTATCCTCAAGACGGGACAGCCACCGCACGTGTGACATCGCCCTGCGCCCAAGCGGCGGAATCGTCTCGCTAAACTGGCCGGCGCCCGCCCAAGAAGGCCTCGAACACCTCACGCGCCGTGACCGCATCCTCCCGCCCGACCTCCACCGCCCCCAGCGCCGCGCCGGCTGCCAAGACCAGCGTGTTCCGCCATCCCGGCTTCACGGCCTTCCTGATCTGTCGCCTGGCGGCCGTCTTCGCCGGGCAGATCCAGGCCGTCGTCGTCGCCTGGCAGGTCTACGACCTGACGCGCCAACCCTTGGCGCTGGCCTATGTGGGTCTGGCCCAGTTCATCCCGATGCTGCTGCTCCTGTTGCCGGCCGGCGACCTGATCGACCGCTTCAGCCGCAAGCCGATCCTGGCGATCAGCTGGGCGGTGAGCGCCGTCTGCAGCCTGTCGCTGTGGTGGCTCTCCGGTCACGGCCATGCGGGCGTGAGCGGGATCTACGCCGTGCTGGTGCTCTTCGGTTGCGCCCGCGCGTTCTCCGGGCCGGCGCTGCAAAGCCTGCTCCCGCAGATCGTGCCGCGCGAGCAGCTCGCCCAGGCGATCGCCGCCAACAGCATGCTGCTGCGGGTGGCCAGCATCGGCGGTCCCTTCCTCGGCGGCTTGCTGTACGGTTTCGGCGGTTCGGGCCTGACCTACCTGGTCTGCCTGGCCTGCTTCGTCCTCGGGACAGCGCTGCTGATCGGCGCCGTGCCCGTGCGCTTCGCCGCGCCGCCTTCGCCGGCGGGTGGCAACATCTGGCAGCGGTTCGGCGCCGGCATCCACTTCATCCGGTCCAGGCCCATCATCCTCGGGACGATTTCGCTGGACCTCTTCGCGGTGCTGCTGGGGGGCGTGGTGGCGCTCCTGCCGATCTATGCCCATGAGGTGCTGCATGCCGGGCCCGAAGGCCTGGGGGCGCTGCGCAGTGCGATGGCGGTGGGGGAGGTGACGGCGGGGCTCTATCTGAGCCTGCGGCCGTTCAACCGGCATGTCGGCAAGGCGATGTTCGCCGCGGTCGCCGTCTTCGGCGTGGCCAATCTGGTGTTCTCGTTGTCGACGACCTTCTGGTTGTCGTTCGGGGCGTTGGCGATCGCCGGCGCGGCGGACATGGTCAGCGTCTACATCCGCGGCGCGCTGGTGCAGTTCTCGACACCCGACGACATGCGAGGCCGCGTCAACGCGGTCAACATGCTGTTCATCGGATCTTCCAACGAGCTGGGGGAATTCCGCGCCGGAAGCGCCGCGGCGGCGCTGGGGGCGGTGCCGGCGGCGGTCGCCGGCGCGGTCTGCACGCTCGGTGTCGTCGCGGGCTGGGCCGCGCTGTTCAAGCCATTGCGGACCGTCGATCGTTTCGAGGAAGCCACCCCAGCCGTGACGCGCTGACGGCCTGGCGTCCCGGGGCGCCAGGCGCCGCTCAGTGGCTGTTGCGGCCGCGCACGGCCGGCGGGAGGTAGTCCTTGCCGACCATCGCGCGGGCGAACAGGTAGTTGTTGCGGGCGCGCAGCGGCAGGCTGTCCAGGTCCACGTGACCTTGCTGGTCGCAGGGGAAGGACATCCCGCGGCCGGCGTCGAAAATGGACTCGAAGCGGATCTCGAACTGCGGCGCGGAGGCGTCGGCGGCAATCTGGAGGTTCATTTGAAGTTCTCCTGGTGAGTTCCTTTGCATTGACTATCGGCGCTGGACCGATCGCTTCCCATAAGCGCAGCGCGGTGCGCGTTGTCGGTGCGTGGAGGTGGTCCCTGTCCGGCGTCGTCCTACAGCTTGTGGGCACAACGGAAGTGCGATTCGCGAGGTTGACGGTGCGGATGCAAACCCGGCGGCGGCGCCCGGAATTCACAAGACTTTGCTTTCGCGACGCGTGGCGGAGCGCCGCTGTGGGACAGCACCTACACCGCCTCGCGGTGCCCGCCGCTTCGCCGGGTGCGCGGCGGCGGCGAGGATGTTCCCATCCGCAACCCGGCACCTCGCCGGTTCGAGGCCGCCATGGACGACAACATGCTCATGCTGATGACGTTGGCCACCTGCACCGCCACCGCCCTGGCATTGCGCATGTGGCAGTGGCTCGACGAACTGGCGCGGGACGATACCCAGGAGGACCTGCCATGAGTGCCCGACCACCGCTGCCACCCGAACATCCCGCCGATGCCTCGACGCTGGATCCCGCCGTCGAGCGTCACGCGGTCGACGAGCAGCCGCTGAGCCAGTCCGCGTTCGTCTGCGGCGAGGTGACCTACCGGACCGGGGACGGTCCGATGATGGTCGTCCGTCCTGGCGCGGTCCGCGTCGAGATCAACGAACACGACGTGACCCTGGGCTGGGAGGATGGCGACTCGCGCCTGAGCGCCGTCATGCCGCGCAGCGAATACGCGCGTTTCATCGGAATGGGCGCCATCAAGCCGGTCGTGACGCACCCTTGAGACTTGCTTGAGACTTGCCATGCAAAAACGCCTCGGAGGTCCGAGGCGTTTGTCCTTGGAGCGGCGCAAGGCCGCGTGGTGTCCCCGCTCAGTCGCGGTCGCCGCCGAAGATGCCCAGGAGCTGCAGCAGCGCGGTGAACACGTTGTACAGGTCCAGGTAGATGTTCAGCGTGGCGCTGATGTAGTTGGTCTCGCCGCCGTCGATGACGCGCTTGACGTCCACCAGCATGAAGGCCGAGAAGATGCCGAGCACGGCGACCAGCAGCGCCAGGTGCACGCCGGTGGACTGCAGGAAGATGTTGGCGATGCCCGCGATCATCGCGATCACGGCGCCGACGAACAGGAACTTCTGCAGGCCGGAGAGGTCGCGCTTGACGACGGTGGCCAGCGTGGCCATCGCGAAGAAGATGCCGGCGGTGCCGCCGAAGGCGGTCATGATCAGCGTGCCGCCGTTCTTGTAGCCGAGGATCGCGGCCAGCAGACGCGACAGCATCAGCCCCATGAAGAAGGTGAAGCCCAGCAGCGCGACGACGCCGGTGGCGGAGTTCTTCGTCTTCTCGACGACGAACATCAGGCCGAAGGCGCCGACGAAGAAGAGGATCGCGCTGGCGCCGTTGCCCAGCGTCGCGAGCAGGCCGGTGGAGACGCCGATCCAGGCGCCGAGCACGGTCGGGATCAGCGACAGCGCCAGCAAGGCGTAGGTGTTGCGCAGGACGCGCTGGCGGTCGGCCGACAGCGAGGAGCCGTAGCCGCCGGTGTTGAGGTCGATGATGCGGTCGTTCATGTGCGTGCGCCCCATGAAGTGAGAGTTGCTGCCGATTGTAGGCACGGGTCTTAAGGCTTCGTTAAAGTGCTCGTCTTTCCTTCAATGACCCCGACGAGGCCGCAGATGAAACAGAAGCCCTTCCTGACCCTGGACGACGTCAAGCGCATTGCCGCCGCCGCGGAAGCCGAGGCGCTCAAGAACAACTGGCCAGTGACCATCGCCATCGTCGACGACGGCGGCCATCTGCTGTGGCTGCAGCGCCTGGACAACGCGGCCGCCACGTCCGCGGTGATCGCGCCGGCGAAGGCGAAGACGGCCGCGCTGGGCCGTCGCGAATCCAAGGTCTATGAGGACATCGTCAACAACGGCCGTCACGCGTTCCTGAGCGTGCCGCTGGAGGGGATGCTCGAAGGCGGCGTGCCCGTGATGGTCGAGGGCTTCTGCGTCGGCGCGGTCGGCGTCAGCGGGGTCAAGTCCCCCGAGGATGCGCAGATCGCCAAGGCCGGGATCGCCGCGCTCGGGTGAGCGGATGTGCGTGACGCGGGCGTGACCGTTTGCGCAAATCTTCTCCGTAGATACCCCGACGGGTTATACTCGTCAGGTTTACCCGCAACCTACCGCGTCCCGCACACTTCACCCCCCGATCGCATCGGATCCCACTGGATCGACTCCCTCGCAGGAGACCCGGTCGCACCCGCGCGCCAGCCGTCCATGGCGCGTGCCGGCGGCGACACCGGGGTCCTGAAGCAGAGCCGGGCGCGCGCACAACAACGGAGTTTCCCGTGCTGCCCGATCTGCTTTCCGCTCCTCCCGCGATTCTTGCCCTGGCAGACGGCACGGTCTTCAAGGGTTCCGCGCTCGGCGCCGCCGGCCGGACCGTTGGTGAGGTGGTGTTCAACACCGCGCTCACCGGCTACCAAGAAATCCTCACCGACCCCAGCTACTGCCGGCAGATCGTCACCCTGACGTATCCGCACATCGGCAACTACGGCGTCAACGATGAGGACGTCGAGGCGTCGAAGATCTTTGCCGCTGGCCTGATCATCAAGGAGGCGCCGGTCCTCGACTCGAACTTCCGCAAGGGCCGCACGCTGCGCCAGTACCTGAAGGACGAAGGTACCGTCGCCATCGCGGACCTGGACACGCGCCGCCTGACGCGGGTGCTGCGCGAGAAGGGCGCCCAGAACGGCTGCATCCTGGCCCTGGAGGCCGGCGAGCGGATCACCCAGGCCCACATCGACGAGGCGGTCGCGGCCGCCAAGGGCGCGCCGAGCATGGCGGGCCTGGACCTGGCCAAGGTCGTCAGCCGTACCGGACGCGAGACCTGGACCGAGACCGAATGGACGCTCGGCAAGGGCTACGGCGAGCAGACCGCGCCGAAGTTCCACGTCGTCGCCTACGACTTCGGCGTCAAGAGCAACATCCTGCGCATGCTGGCCTCGCGTGGCTGCCGCATCACCGTGGTGCCGGCGCAGACGCCGGCCTCGGAGGTCTTCGACCTCGAACCTGATGGTGTGTTCCTGTCCAACGGTCCCGGCGATCCGGAGCCTTGCGACTACGCGATCAAGGCCACCGCGCAACTGATCGAGGCGGGCATCCCGACCTTCGGCATCTGCCTGGGCCACCAGATCATGGCGCTGGCCTCCGGCGCGAAGACCTTCAAGATGAAGTTCGGCCACCACGGCGCGAACCATCCGGTGAAGGACCTCGACAACGGCCGCGTCAGCATCACCAGCCAGAACCACGGCTTCGCGGTCGATCCCGACACGCTGCCGGCGAACCTGCGCCCGACGCACGTCAGCCTGTTCGACGGCACGCTGCAGGGCCTGGCCCGCACCGACAAGCCGGCGTTCTGCTTCCAGGGTCACCCGGAAGCGAGCCCCGGCCCGCACGACATCTCGTATCTGTTCGACCGCTTCATCGGTCTCATGTCCAAGGCCTGATGAAGGGGGAGAAGACACATGCCCAAGCGTTCTGACATCAAAAGCATCCTCATCATCGGCGCCGGCCCGATCATCATCGGCCAGGCCTGCGAGTTCGACTACTCGGGCGCCCAGGCCTGCAAGGCGCTGCGCGAGGAGGGCTACAAGGTCATCCTGGTGAACAGCAACCCGGCGACGATCATGACGGACCCGGATACCGCGGACGTCACCTACATCGAGCCGATCACCTGGCAGGTGGTGGAGAAGATCATCGCCAAGGAGCGTCCCGACGCGATCCTGCCGACCATGGGCGGCCAGACCGCGCTGAACTGCGCGCTGGACCTGCACAAGCACGGCGTGCTGGACAAGTACCAGGTCGAGATGATCGGCGCCAACGAGCACGCGATCGAGAAGGCCGAGGACCGCCTGAAGTTCAAGGACGCGATGACCAAGATCGGGCTGGGTTCGGCCCGCTCGGGCATCGCGCATTCGCTGGAAGAGGCGTGGGCGGTGCAGAAGCGCATCCATGCCGACATCGGCGGCGCGGGCTTCCCGATGGTGATCCGCCCCAGCTTCACGCTGGGCGGCACCGGCGGCGGCATCGCCTACAACCCGGAGGAGTTCGAGGAGATCTGCAAGCGCGGCCTCGACCTGTCGCCGACCAATGAGCTGCTCATCGAGGAATCGCTGATCGGCTGGAAGGAATACGAGATGGAAGTGGTCCGCGACAAGGCGGACAACTGCATCATCGTGTGCTCGATCGAGAACCTGGATCCGATGGGCATCCACACCGGCGACTCGATCACCGTCGCTCCGGCGCAGACGCTGACCGACAAGGAATACCAGCTGCTGCGCAACGCCTCGATCGCGATCCTGCGCGAGATCGGCGTCGATACCGGCGGCTCCAACGTGCAGTTCTCGATCAACCCGGTCGACGGCCGCATGGTCGTCATCGAGATGAACCCGCGCGTGTCGCGGTCGTCGGCGCTGGCCTCCAAGGCCACCGGCTTCCCGATCGCCAAGATCGCCGCGAAGCTGGCCGTCGGCTACACGCTGGACGAGCTGAAGAACGACATCACCGGCGGCATCACGCCCGCGTCGTTCGAGCCCAGCATCGACTACGTCGTCACCAAGATCCCGCGCTTCGCCTTCGAGAAGTTCCCGATGGCCGACTCGCGCCTGACGACGCAGATGAAGTCGGTCGGCGAGGTGATGGCCATGGGCCGCAACTTCCAGGAATCGTTCCAGAAGGCGCTGCGCGGCCTGGAGACCGGCATCGACGGCCTGTCCGAGGTGAGCACCGACCGCGAGGAGATCGTGCAGGAGATCGGCGAGCCCGGTCCGTCTCGCATCCTGTTCCTCGGCGACGCGTTCCGCATCGGCATGACGCTGGACGAGGTCTTCGAGGAAACGAAGATCGATCCGTGGTTCCTGGCCCAGATCGAGCAGCTGATCAAGATCGAGCAGGGCCTGAAGGGCCGCGAGCTGGCCGGCCTGTCGGTCGACGAGCTGCGCCTGCTGAAGAAGAAGGGCTTCTCGGACAAGCGCCTGGCCAAGCTGCTGGGCACCCACCAGCACGAGGTGCGCAAGACGCGTCACGCGCTGAACGTGCGCCCGGTCTACAAGCGCGTCGACACCTGCGCCGCCGAGTTCGCGACGCAGACGGCCTACATGTACTCCACGTACGACGAGGAGTGCGAGGCCAACCCGACCGACAAGAAGAAGATCATGGTGCTGGGCGGCGGTCCGAACCGCATCGGCCAGGGCATCGAGTTCGACTACTGCTGCGTGCACGCGGCGCTGGCGATGCGCGAGGACGGCTACGAGACCATCATGGTCAACTGCAATCCCGAGACCGTCTCGACCGACTACGACACCTCGGACCGCCTGTACTTCGAGCCGGTGACGCTGGAAGACGTGCTGGAGATCGTGGCCAAGGAGAAGCCGGTCGGCGTGATCGTGCAGTACGGCGGCCAGACGCCGCTGAAGCTCGCGCTGGACCTGGAAGCCAACGGCGTGCCCATCATCGGCACGACGCCGGACTCGATCGACATGGCCGAGGACCGCGAGCGCTTCCAGAAGCTGCTGCACGAGCTGGGCCTGAAGCAGCCGCCCAACCGCACCGCCCGCAACGAAGACCAGGCCGTCGCGCTGGCCAACGAGATCGGTTATCCGCTGGTCGTGCGTCCCAGCTACGTGCTGGGCGGCCGCGCGATGGAGATCGTCCATGGCGACAAGGACCTCGAGCGCTACATGCGCGAGGCCGTGCGCGTCAGCGAGAAGTCGCCGGTGCTGCTGGACCGCTTCCTCGAGGATGCGGTCGAGGTCGACGTCGACTGCATCTGCGACGGTACCGACACGATGATGGGCGGCATCATGGAGCACATCGAGGCCGCCGGCATCCATTCCGGCGACTCGGCCTGCTCGCTGCCGCCGTACACTCTGTCCAAGGAGCTGCAGGACGAGCTGCGCCGCCAGACCGCGGAGATGGCCAAGGCGCTCAAGGTCGTCGGCCTGATGAACGTGCAGTTCGCGATCCAGGGCGATGTGACCAAGGGCCTGTCCGAGAACACCGTCTACGTGCTCGAGGTCAACCCGCGCGCATCCCGCACGGTGCCTTTCGTGTCCAAGGCGACCAGCCAGCCGCTGGCCAAGATCGCCGCGCGCTGCATGGCCGGCGTCAAGCTCAAGGACCAGAAGGCCGCCGGCGGCAAGCCGCCGGTCGAGATCCAGCCGCCGTACTTCAGCGTCAAGGAAGCCGTCTTCCCGTTCAACAAGTTCCCCGGCGTGGATCCCATCCTGAGCCCGGAAATGCGTTCGACCGGCGAAGTCATGGGCGCCGGCCGGACCTTCGGCGAAGCCATGCTGAAGAGCCAGTTGGGTGCCGGCTCGCGCCTGCCGCGCCAGGGCAATGTCTTGATCACCGTCAAGAACAACGACAAGGATCGTGCCGTCGCGCTGGCCCGTGACCTGGCGGCCCTGGGCTTCGGCGTGGTGGCGACCAAGGGCACCGCCGCGGCCATCGAGGCGGCCGGCGTGCCGGTGCGTGTGGTGAACAAGGTCAAGGACGGCCGTCCGCACATCGTCGACATGATCAAGGGCGGGGACATCCAGCTCGTGTTCACGACCGTCGACGAGACGCGCGCGGCCATCGCCGACAGCCGCCACATCCGTCAGGCGGCCCTGGCCAACCGGGTGACCTACTACACGACCATGGCCGGCTGCGAGGCCGCGGTCGAAGGCATGAAGCACAAGGATGGGCTGCTGGTGCAATCGCTGCAGGAACTGCACGCCGAACTGCATTAAACTGCCTCATTCCATTCCGCCGCCGCTGCTCAGCGAACCTGAGCGGCAGCGGCGGTTTGTTTTGTCATTCAAGGTTCTAGAGACATGGCCACGACGATTCCATTGACCAAGCGCGGCGCTGAGAAGCTCAAGGAAGAACTGCATCGGCTCAAGACGGTCGAGCGTCACGCGGTGATCAACGCCATCGCGGAAGCCCGCGCGCAGGGTGACCTGTCGGAGAACGCCGAGTACGAAGCGGCCAAGGACAAGCAGGGCTTCATCGAAGGCCGCATCCTGGAGATCGAAGGCAAGCTGTCGTCGGCCCAGGTCATCGATCCGTCGTCGGTGGACGCCGGCGGCAAGGTCGTGTTCGGCACGACGGTGGACCTGGAAGAGGAAGAGTCCGGCAACGAGGTCACGTACCAGATCGTCGGCGACGACGAGGCCGACCTGAAGCAGGGCCTGATCTCGATCAGCTCGCCGATCGCCCGCGCGCTGATCGGCAAGGAGGCCGGCGACGTCGCTGAAGTCGTCGCGCCCGGCGGCATCAAGCGCTACGAGATCGTCGACGTCCGCTACATCTGAGACCGCGGGCGATGCTGCTCCGGATCCGTGCGCTGCTGGCCTCGCTGTGGGCCGGGGAACTGCTTGCCGTGGCCCTGCTCGCAGCGCCGAACGCGTTCGCCACCCTCGAGCGGGCTGCGGCCGGCAAGTACGTCGCGCGGCTGTTCGAGATGGATGCCCGATGGGCCTTGGCCGCCGGGATGCTCCTGATCCTCATGGAGCGGCGACTGCATCGGGATGGCATCGTCGGCGGATCGGCGATGACGCCGGAATTCTGGTTGCCGCTGGTGGCCATCGCCTGCACCGCGGCCGGCTTTTATGCCTTGCAGCCGCTGATGGAAGCCGCGCGGCAAGGGCAGGGGAGCTGGACTTTCCTGCAATTGCATGCGGTGTCGCTGGCGCTCTTCGGGGTCAGAACGCTTGTCGTGCTGGCGCTGGCCTGGCGAGTGAACCGGCCTGCGCCCGGCTGACCGTTCCCACGCGGGCGCGACAGCAAGAACAAAGACAAAGACAAAGACAAAGACGGCCCGCGGGCCGTCTTTTCGTGGGTGCAGGGCCGGGCTCGCAGGCGCGCGGCCGCCGCGTCACCCCTGGCTGGACTTCTTCACGCTGGTCTGGCGCGGCTTCTTGGCGCGCTTGACCTCGCCGCCCTGCGTGACGCGCTGGTTGCCCAGCACCGTGACCTTCTTGATCTGCGGCCGGTTGTTGCCGCTCTTCGAGAACTTCACGATCTTCACCACCTTGGGGGCCGAGCGCGCATCGTCCTTCGGGGCGGCCTTCTCCTTCTCCGGCATCGGGCGCCAGAGGATCAGCAGCTTGCCGATGTGCTGGATGGGGGCGGCGTCGAGCTCCTCGGCCAGCGTGGCGAGGATGGCCTCGCGGCCGTCTCGGTCGTCCGACATGACGCGCACCTTGATCAGGCCGTGGGCCTTCAGCGCGTTGTCGACCTCCTTGGTGACGGCGGCCGTCAGGCCATCGCCGCCTATCATCACCACGGGATCCAGGTGATGAGCGTCGGCGCGTTTTTCCTTGCGCTGGGCAGGGGTCAGTTGAATAGCAGGCATCTGCTCATTATCCGTGAGAGGACCGCTCCATGGACCTGGGCGACGCTTTTCCCGGGGAAAAGCGCGACACCTCAGGCGAGCGACTCCGCACTTTGGGGGGCTTGTGTCCCTCGTGACCTCGCGCGCAGGAGGCTTGGCGAGGCGACCGGGGCCAGCGTGATCAGTCCGCGGTGCGCCGCGACGGTGACGGCATGCGTCCGGCTCTGGGCGTCGAGCTTGGCCAGGATCGCCTTGACGTGCGTCTTCACGGTGCCCAGCGAGATGTCCAGCTCGCGGGCGATCGACTTGTTGCCTTCCCCGCGACCGAGCAGTCGCAACACCTCGTCCTCGCGGGCGGTGAGGGCTTCGCGCCCCATGTGGTCGACCAGGCGATGAGCGACGGCGGGGCTCACGTAGCGACGGCCGCGCGCGAGTTCGCGGAGGGCGGTCAGGAGTTCCGCCAGCGGGCTGCCCAGCAGCAGGTAGCCCCGGACGCCGAGCGCCATTGCCTGCACGACGGCGGTTTCGCTGGACAAGGGGGTGAGGATCAGGGCGGGCGGCTCGCCGTCCGCCTTTCCCGCATGGCGCGGCGCGGCCTGCGCCAGCGCGACGCCGGTGTCGTAGTCGCACAGGGCGACGTCGAAGGGCCCGCCGCTCGCCTCCGACCGCGCGCCGGCATGGAGCTCGAGGTCGGCTTCCTGCCCCAGGATCGCGCAGAGTCCCGCGGCGACGATGGATTCGTTGTAAAGGACCAGGACGCGGATGCGCCGCGCGGATTCAACACTGTTCATGGGCCACTCCTGTGAGCTGAACTGGACGGCCCGGCGGGCTCGTCATGAAGCTCATCATGGAGGGCGGGGCCTGGATCGGCCAGTTCAGCGTTGTTAAGCGTTGAGAACCGGCGCATGCCGGGGGCGAACCCGCCGTCGCGACGCCGCCTCGTCGGCCACCGGTGCGTTCGCCTCAGCGCCTTCCAGCCATTGCGCGGCAAGACGCAGGTCGCGGCTGCCGAAGCCCTCGCGGAACTTCCCGAACACGGCGCGGAGCTCGCCTCGATGACGCGCGGCCTCTTCCGGCGAACCGCTCCAACGGAGCAGGCTCATGCAGCCGCGCAGTTCCCACGACAGCGCCCCCTGGCGTCGCGCCAGCCCGATGGCCTTGCGGATGACGGCCAGGCCCGCCGCCGCGTTTCCCGCGGCCAGTTGCCGCTCTCCGGCCAGCCTCAGCAACTCCGGGTTGCACCAGCCGGACTCGCCCCGCCGGGCTCGCGCCAGCACGAACTCGTCGGCCAGCGAGGGCTGCACCGTGCAGAGCGTCTCGCGCAGCAGGGTGTCCCTGGCCGGCTCCGGGCACGGCTCGCCCGGCGCGCTTCGTCCCTCCTCGAGGTCCAGGAGCCGCTGATAACCGTCGGCGAATGCGCGCCAGAAGTGCAGCGACCGGGCCTCCGAACCCTGGCGCAGCAGCGCCGTCCAGGTCCGCGCCTGCGCCAGGTCCCCGCTCCAGAAGGCCACCGGCGCGGCGCCGATGGCGATCGCGTAGCAGAGGGACAGCGTGTGGTCGAGGGCCACCGCTTCCCTGACCGCTTCGGCCGCGCGGGCGAGCGCGGCGTCGGGGCGGCCTTGCAGCCAGTGGATCCGGGCGCTCACCGCCAGCGCGGCCACGCGCTGGTCGAACTGGAACCAGCCGGTGCCTGCCGCATGGTTGAGGGCAACGGGCGCCTCGAGGATCGCCTGCGCGTACTGCGAGGCCGGCCCCTGTTCGCCGGCCAGATGCATCCCCAGCGCCATCATCCGCGCATGCGTGAGGCGCGCCGGGGCGTCCGCGTCGTCGGCCGCGACCTCGCCGAAGCGCTCCGCCAGCGCGCGCGATCCCGCGTAGTCGCCCGTGGCATTGCAGACCAGCCACAGGCCCCAGAGGCAGCGCCTGCGGGAGGCCATCGCCTGGCGCTGTTCCGCGATGACGAGCGCCCGGCGGAACGCGCGGGCCATCGCCGCGTTGTCGCCACGGGTGTGCCACAGGGCATGCCCCAGCCCCTCGCACAGATGCATCTCATCCTCGGCGTCGCTGTCGACCTCGGCATCGACCGCGTCGACCAGCGCGATGGCGCGCTCCGCCAGCTCGCGGTACTCGGCCAGCAGCGACAGCGCGAAGTACAGCGGCGCGGCCCGGGCGACGATGGCCAGGCCCAGCGACCGGGTCTCCCTGCGCGCGAAGGCCCAATGAATGGCCTGGCGCAGGTCGTCGATCCAACGGACCTGCTCGCCGGTCCCTTGCGCCTGCGACGGACCGGGTTCGTCGGCAGGCGCGTTCGCGCGCAGCAGGTCGCGCAGGAAGCTGGCGTGCCGCCAGGCGACGCCCTGTCCGACCTCGCTCGCCGCCAGGCGTTCGGCGGCATATTCGCGCGTCGTCTCCAGCAGGCGATAGTGGACCGTGCGCCCGGTCCGGTCCGTGACCAGGAGCGACTTGTCGACCAGGCCCGCGAGGCCGGCGTCGAGCTCCTCGGTGGAGCGGCCCGAGACGGCGGCTGCCGCGGCATAGCAGAACTGTCCCTGGAAGACGGAAAAGGCGGCGAGCATCGACTGCTCGCGCGCCGACAGCAGCTGGTAGCTCCAGTCCAGCGTGGCACGCAGCGTCTGCTGGCGAGGGGGCGCGGTGCGCCGGCCCCGCGCCAGGAGGGCGAGGCGACTGCCGAGCCGGTCGACCAGTCCGGCGAGCCCGACGACGTCGACCGCCGCCGCCGCCAGCTCGATCGCCAGGGGAATGCCGTCGAGGCTGCGGCAGATGCTGCCGACCTGCCGCGCCTCGTCGTCGTCCATCCGGAAGGCCTGGCCGCCGGCGCCGGCACGATCCGCGAAGAGGCGCACGGCGGGATAGCGCAGCACCGCTTCCGCGCTGGACAGCCCCTCGGGCGGCAGGGCCAGCGGTCCGAGGCCGTGCACCCGCTCGCCGTGGATCCGAAGGGCCTCCCGGCTGGTGCACAGCACCCGCACATGAGGCGCATGGGCGAGCAGGAACTCGACCGTGGCGGCGGCCCCGTCGACCACGTGTTCGCAGTTGTCGAGCACGAGCAGCAGCAGGTCCTGGCGGCGCAGGGCAGCGGCAATGGCCGGGAGCGGATCCGCGTCGGAGGCCTTGATGCCCAGGGCCGAGGCGACCGCCATCGGGGTGTGCGCCGAGGTCGTGAGGCTGGCCAGCTCGACGAACACCACGTCGACCCCCTGCTGCTGGACCAGCCGTTCCGCCACCCCCCGCGCGACGCTCGTCTTGCCGATGCCGCCGGGGCCGACGAGCGTGACGCAGGGGTCTTCCAGGAGACGGCGCGCCAGTTCGTCGATGTCGTCCTCGCGTCCGACGAGGGCGGAGCGCCGCCACGGCATGCCGCACGGCCGCGCCGCCTGTTCCGGGGGCTGTTCCGTCGCCAGCCTCGTGGCTTCGGCCGGCACGGCAGCCTGCGGAGGAACGGCGCCGGTCGACGCGACCGCGGCGACGAAGCAATAGCCGCGCAGGGGCACATTCGTGATGAAGCGCCGTTCCCCCTGGCCATCGCCGAGCGCCTTGCGCAGCGCCGCGATCTGGACCCGCACGCCGCCTTCGTCCACCACGCGGTTCGGCCAGGCCGCCGCCATGAGGTCCTGGGTGGAGAGGATCTCGCCGGGACGCTGGCAGAGCGCGACCAGCAGGTCGAACGACCGGCTTCCCAGGCGCAGCGCCTGGCCGTCGCGCCAGAGCATGCGGCGGGCTGGGCAGAGCTGGAACTCCCCGAAGCGCAGGAGGCCGGACTCGGGTCCGTTCGATCCGGCTTCCGGCGGCGGGGACAACGGGCTGGCGGTCAAGAGGCTCATGGGTGGGCGCCGGAAGGAAGCCATCGGATCGGCCGGAATTTATCTCAAAATTTAAGATAGTTAAACTTGGATATACTTTCAACGCCGCAGATTTTTCCCCTACCTCCAAAGAGGCAAGACCTTGGCCAAGTCACGCAAGAGCGTTTCCGACCTGCTGGGCGATTTCGCCGCGCAGCTGCCGGAGCCCCCTGGCACGAGCACCAGCCCGGTCTGGGGCAACTCGGACGTGCTGATCGACCAGTGGCGTGGCGAGCTGGGCGACAAGGCGTCGGAGGCGATGCTCATGGGCATCCGGATCCGGCGGATCGGCATGCTGATCGACCGGCTGCTCATCGAGCACTGCACGGCGATCGGGATCAAGTACGACGAGTTCATGCTGCTGATGGCGCTGCGCCGCATCGGCGAACCCTATGCGTTGCGGCCCTCGGACATCCTGCGGATGCACAGCGTGACCTCGGGCACCGCCACCTACCGGGTGGACAAGCTGGTGTCCCAGGACCTGGCCCAGCGGATGGATGACCCGAACGACCGGCGCAGCTACCTGATCCGTCTGACGCCCCGCGGCAGGAAGACGGTGGACGCGGTGCTGGCGCGCGTCGATGCCGTGTTCCGGCAGCGGCTCGCGGGCATGGCGGAGATTCCCGAAGGCTTCCCGACCCTGGAAGCGGGTCTGCGCCTTTTCGAGGCCTGCCTCACACCCGCCGAGTCCTGACGCCCGGCGCCTCCTGGCGCCCGCCGACTCGGGACATCAGGCGGCGAGCCGCGGGCAGGCGCAGGACGCCCGTCGTGCACGCCCTGCGTCATCGCGCCGTCACGCCGTCACGCCGGCCGCAGGCCGTGGGCGGCGCGGATCTCGTCGACGGCGCGCTCCCCGATCACCACGCAAGGCGCCATCGTGTTGCCGCTCGTGATGTGCGGCATGACGGAGGCGTCGGCCACGCGCAGGCCCTCGATCCCGTAGACCTTCAGCGAGCCGTCCACCACGGACAGCTCGTCGCGCCCCATCTTCGCGGTGCAGGACTGATGCCAGTAGGTGACGGCCGCGTTCCTGACGTAGTGCTCCAGCGCCGCCCCCGACAGCTTGCCCGGAAGACACTCGCGCCTGACCAGTCCCTGGAAGGCGGATTGCGCGCCGAGTTCCTGCACCAGACGGAGGTTGTCGAGGGCGCAGCGCAGGTCGCCGGGCGTGGACAGCGTGTTGGGCTGGATGATCGGCGCATCCGTCACGTCCGGTCCGGACAGGGTGATCTGGCCGCGGCTCTCCGGATGCGCCAGTCCCGCGAACATCGTCCAGCCGTGCGACGGCACGTCCAGGCCGGCGTTCTCGGCGCTCGGCACCGGGAACTCGACCTGGCAATGGAACATGTCGGGCAGTCGCATCGCGCTGTCGCTCGACCAGTACAGCGTCGCTTCGGATCCGCCATGGCCGACCTGCTGCGGCTGCTCGTACTCGAAGATCGCGGCGAAGGACACGTGGTCCTGATGGTTCGCGCCGACGCCCGGCAGGTGCTGGACCAGCGGGATGCCGTGGCGGGCGAGTTCCGCCTCGGGACCGATGCCCGACTGCATCAGGACCTTGGGCGTGTTGATCGCGCCCAGCGACAGGATGACCTCGCGGTCGGCGGTGAAGCGCGCCAGGCGTCCGTCGCGCACGACGTCGACGCCGACCACCCGCTTGCCGGAAAACACCAGGCGACTGACCAGCGCGTGGGGCAGCACGGTGAGGTTGGCCTGGCCGCGACGCGGATGCACATAGGCGCGGTAGATCGACTGGCGCCGCCCGTCCTTGACGATGAGGTCATTGATGGCCGCGCCGCCGCGACTTTCCATCATCGCGCCGTTGGGATTGTCGAAGGTCGGGATGCCGATCTGGCGGGCGGCCTCGAGCAGGGCGGTCGCCACCGGCTGCGGCCGGGCGGCCGGCGCCACGTGGACCGGACCGGAGACGCCGCGCCGCTCCGGGTCCGGCGCGCCCCAGTAGTCCTCGACACGCTGGTAGATGTTCAGGACCGACGCGTAGCCCCAGGCGTCGTTGCCGCTGGCCTGCGCGAAGTCCTCCCAGTCGTTCCTGTGGCCTCGCGCCCAGACCATCACGTTGATGCTGGAGCCGCCGCCCAGGGTACGGCCCATGTTCAGCGGGATGCTGCGGCCGTTGAGATGGGGATTGGGCGTGCCGCTGAAGTTCCAGTCGCGCTCGGAGCCGAGATTCAAGGGCCACTGGCCCGGCTCCATGACCTCGGGGTGGTCGTCGTCGCCGCCGGCTTCAAGGAGCAGCACGCGCACCTCGGGATCGGCCGCCAGGCGGCCGGCGACCACGGAGCCGGAGGTGCCGGCGCCGCAGACGATGAAGTCGAAATGGGTGTCGAGGGCGCCGTCTTGCAGGGGCGGGCGGGAAGAGGCGTGGGAATTGGAGGCCATGTGCGGGGGTGTTGAGGGAAAGGAGGCGCTCCGGTCGAGGGACAGGAGTCGCGGCGTGATTTTCAAATCTACCAAATACATCGAAATTTGTCGAATTCGCCGAATCTGTATGGTTATGGACCGGAGGACAGGACCCGCCGGGGCGACGCGACGTAAACTGCCCCCGTTGCAGCACCGGCCCGCCGGTCCGGGCTTGCACCTCCGCGCAGATGGCAGACGACGTCCTCACCACCACTGAAGCAGCAAAGCTCCTCGGCATCTCGGTCCGGACCGCCCAGCTCATGATCGAGGGCGGGAAGCTGCCGTCGTGGAAGACCCCGGGCGGCCACCGCCGCGTCCTCCGCAGCGATGTCGACGCGATCCTTCCGGGCAACGCCGCCGCCCCGGCGTCCTCGGCCACCGTGCTGGTCGTGACCGATGAGGCGGGCCGACCCGGGCTGGAGGCGGTGCTGCGGCGGATGGCGCACATCACGCCCGCCTTCCACGCGGATACCTGGGCCGCCGCCGCCGCGGCCGGCGAGCGGCCGCCAGCCGCCGTCGTGGTCGACGTCACCGCCTTTGAGGGGGCGGGGATCGGCTTGCTCGAAGCGCTCGCCGACTCGGAACACTTCAGGGGGGCCGCCCTCGTCGCCCTGCTCCCCGCGGGCAGGCGCGTCGCCATGAAGCTGCCGGCGCGGGTCATCAAGACCTCCCTGGACGGCCTGGTCAAGGTCCTGGTAACGCTGACGGAAGACGGCGTGCAGGCCGTCGCGCCCGTCGACGGCGATTTCCCGATTCCGCCGAATGAGGCGGCACGGCTGCAGGCCGTGCAGCGCTCGGGGCTCGTCGACACGGCGCCGGAATCGGCCTTCGACCGGGTGACGCGCCTGGCCGCCAGCGAGCTCAAGGCGCCCGTCGCGCTGATGACCCTGCTGACTGCGGATCGGCAGTGGTTCAAGGCGCGCGAGGGGCTGGCGCTCGCGCAGACGCCCCGGAGCTGGGCCTTCTGCAACCACACCCTGCTGCAACGGGACGTCTTCGAGGTGAAGAACCTGTCCAAGGACGAGCGTTTCGCCACCAATCCGGCGGTGGCGGACGCTCCGAACTTCCGCTTCTACGCGGGTGCGCCCGTCTATGATCCCGACGGCTTCGCGCTGGGCTCCGTCTGCGTCATCGACTACCGCCCGCGCCAGCTGGATGCCGGCCAGCGCAGGACGCTGCAGGAACTGGCCGCCATCGCGACCGATGCGGTGCTGCTGCGGCACATGCGACGACGCGTCAGCTGAAGGCCGGCCGGCGGCGGACCGCGACGCGGCACCCGCCGGCGCTCAGCCGTTGCGGAAGAGGAAGCTGTAGGCATTGAGGGCCGGCACGCCGCCCAGGTGGGCGTAGAGGACGCGGGACCCCGCAGGGAACTCGCCATCGCGGACCTTGCTGATCATCCCTTGCATCGACTTCCCTTCATACACGGGGTCGGTCAGCATGCCTTCCTGGCGCGCGCACAGGCGGATGGCCTCGAGCGTGCCCTCGCTCGGCAGGCCGTACTCGGGCCCGCCGAAGCGTTCGTCGAGCACCACGTCCCCCGGCTCGATCTCCCGCCCGAGATCGACCAGCGCCGCGGTGCCGCGCGCGATGCGCAGGATCTGCTCCCGGGTCTTCGCCGGCTTGGCGGAGGCATCGATGCCGATGACGCGATCGGCCCGGCCGTCCGCGGCGAATCCGACGACCATGCCCGCCTGCGTGCTGCCGGTGACCGAGCAGACGACGATGTAGTCGAAGCGGAACCCCAGCGCCTGCTCCTGCTGGCGCACCTCCTCGGCAAACCCGACGAAGCCGAGCCCGCCCAGGGGATGCTCGGAACAGCCCGCGGGAATGGGGAACGGCTTGCCCCCCGCGCGGCGCACCTCCTCGAGCGCCTGCTCCCAGCTCGGACGGATGCCGATGTCGAAGCCGGCCGCGTCCAGGCGCACGTCGGCGCCGAGGATGCGCGACATCTCGATGTTGCCGACCCGGTCGTAGACGGCGTCGGCGTAGTTGACCCAGTGCTCCTGGACCAGCACGCACTTCATGCCCAGGTGCGCCGCGACCGCCGCCACCTGGCGGGTCTGGTTGGACTGGATGCCGCCGATCGACACCAGCGTGTCGCAGCCCTGTCGCAAGGCTTCGGGGATGAGGTACTCCAGCTTGCGCGTCTTGTTCCCGCCGAAGGCCAGTCCGCTGTTGCAGTCCTCGCGCTTGGCATAGAGCTCGACCTTGCCGCCGAGATGCGCCGACAGGCGCCGTAGCGGCTGGATCGGCGTGGGTCCGAAGGTGAGCGGATAGCGTTCATGTCGATCGAGGTTCATGACGGTCCTTCGCAGGCATGCCGGGGCGGCATCGAAGAGGACATGCTACGAACATGCGCGCGCAGTGAGCTTGCGACTTCAAGAACCATTGCGATTGAAATCGCTTTAGCATGAGCCGTCGGCAAACTCGAATTGCTTGAGGGCCTGTATGCGCAAAACAATGTTGCGTGCCGCGACTGGCGCTGCGGGCGGCGCTGCCCGTGCCGCCGGTATCGAGGCGCTGGACCGCATCGATCGCACGATCCTGAAGCTGCTGCAACGTGACGCGTCCCTCTCGAACGTGGCGCTGGCCGCCAAGGTCCATCTGAGCGCGCCGGCCTGCCTGCGACGTGTGGAGCGGCTCAAGGCGCTCGGCTTCATCAAGGGCATCGTCGCGCTGGTGGAGCCCCGGGCGGTGGAGGCGGGCACCCTGATCTTCATCGGCGTCGTGCTGGACCGGTCGACGCCGGAGTCCTTCGCGCAGTTCGAGAAGCTCGTCCAGAAGATTCCGGAATGCCTCGAATGCCATGTGGTCTCGGGCGAGGTCGACTACTTCATGCTGGTCCGGACCAAGGACAACGAGAGCTACAACCGGCTGCATGCCAACCAGTTGCTCTACCTGCCGGGCGTGCGGCAGATCAGGACCTTCATGGTGTTGAAGGAGGTGCTGTCCAAGACCTCGTTGCCGATTCCCTGAGGCCGGCGGCGCTGGCGGTCTACCTCTTTCGGCCAGGTGCGCGGGCGCTCCTTCGACAGGCTGGGCATCCGGCCAAGGTCGAGCCGACCGGCCGCCCACGGGAGCGATGGCGGAAAGGGCCGGGAAGCGGAAAGTTCGGACCACAGGCTGCATGGCCGGCCTGAGCTTCCCAACCCAACGCTCCCAGGAGATTCACATGAAGCCCACCATCAAGCTGCCGTTCCTCGTCGCCACCCTGAGCTTCGCGGCCCTCGCCGCGATGGAGCCCGCGTCCGCCGCCGCGCCGGTCGGCAAGACCACCGTGGTGGTCGTCCACGGCGCCTTCGACAACGGGGCCTCGTGGAACGGGGTCATCGCGCGGCTGCAGGCCGAGGGCCTGGAGGTGGTCGCCGTCGACAATCCCTTGACCTCGCTGGCCGACGATGTGGCGGCCACGCGGCGCGCCCTCGATGCGCAGACCGGACCGGTGGTGCTGGTCGGCCATTCATGGGGCGGCATGGTGATCACCGAGATCGGCAACCATCCGCGGGTGAAGTCGCTGGTCTATGTCGCGTCCTTCGCGCCGTCCGAGGGGCAGTCCATCGCCGACCTCAACAAGGAGTACCCGGCGCCGAGCGGGCTGGCCCACGTGGTCAGCGACAAGGAGGGCTTCGTGTCCATGACCTTCGAAGGCATCACCCGGCACTTCGCGCAGGACCTGCCCCTGTCCGAGACCCGGCTGATCGCGGCGACGCAGGGACCGATCCACGGCAAGGCCTTCGAGGACAAGGTGACGACGGCGGCCTGGCGCACCAGGCCGTCGTGGTTCCTGGTGTCGGACAACGACCTGATGATCCAGCCGGCGCTGCAGCTGGACAACGCGCGGAAGATCTCCGCGACGACCATCCGCCTGAAGGCGGGTCACGTGCCCCAGTTGTCGCGGACCCAGGAGGTGGCCAGCGCGATCCTCGCGGCGGCCAAGGTCCAGCCGAAGTGAAGGGCGGCGCGTTGCTGGACGACCCGCCGGTCGCCGGCAGGGGGTGCGGGCCTGCAGGCAGTGCCCCCGCGTGCCGCTAGATCTCTCCGGACGGTGTCCGGTCCAGCAGGCAGTCGATGAACGAGCCGAGCAGCGCCGGGCGGTGCTGCCGGTTCGAATAGTAGAGAAACAGTCCCGGGCGAGAGATGGACCAGTCGGCCAGGACCTGGACCAGTTGCCCCTTGGCCATCAACTCGCCGACCTGATCGAGTTCGAAGTGGTAGGCGATGCCCAGCCCGTTCACCGCCGCCGCGACGCCGATGTCCGCATGGTTGGTGACGACGGGGCCGTCCACGGCGACCTCGAGCCGCCGGCTGCGCTTTTCGAACTCCCATCGGTAGAACCTCCCGTCCGTCTGGAGGCGCCAGTTGATGCACGCATGGTCGTGCAGGTCCTGGGGAGTCCGGGGCGTGCCGTGGCGCGCCAGATAGTCCGGTGCCGCCACGGCGACCATCTTCAGGTCGGGTGTCAGGCGCACGGCCACCATGTCCTTCTTCAGTTGCCCGCCGACCCGGATGCCCGCATCGAAGCGGCCGGCCACGATGTCGGTCAGCGCATCGTCCACGACGATGTCGAGGACCACTTCGGGATACGCGCGATGGAAGCGCTCGAGTCGCGGCGCGATCAGGGTCCGCGCGGCAATTCCCAGGGTGTTGATGCGCAGGGTGCCGCTTTTCTGTCCGGTGGCGTCGCTGGCCTCGGCCACCGCATCCGCCATCTCGCGGAACAGCGGCGCCACGCGCGCATAGAGCCGCTCGCCACTGGCGGAGGGCGCGACGCTGCGCGTGGTGCGGTTCAGGAGGCGCGCCCCGATCCGCGTCTCGAGCTGCCGGATGGTCTGGCTCAGCGCGGAGGGCGACAGGCCGAGATGCTCCGCGGCGCGGGCGAAGCTCTGCCTGTCGACGACGGCGATGAAGGCCTTCAGCTCGGCGAAGTCGGATCCGCGCATTGTGTACTCGTTTCTACAGAGGCCATTCAGATTCTAGAAGATTCTCTAAATGGAGTGGCGGGCGCATCCTTCGTTCCGTCTTCACCCACGAGCACACCATGTCCTCTCTGAATCTCCCCGAACCCATCGCCGCGTACTTCGCGGCGGACCCGCAGGGCCCCGACCCGGTCGCGCAATGCTTCACCCCGAAGGCCGTCGTGAAGGACGACGGTCACACCCACACCGGCCGCGAAGCCATCAGCGCGTGGAAGGCCGCGGCGGACGCCAAGTACACCTGCACGACCGACCCCTTCTCCCTGGAACTGCTGGAAGGCGTCCATGTGGTGCAGGCGCACGTCGCCGGCAACTTCCGGGGCAGCCCGGTCGATCTCAAGTTCTTCTTCCGCCTCGAGCGAGGCCTGATCGCCAACCTGGAAATCTCCCTATGAGCTTCGATCTTCAACTGAAGGGCCTCCGGGCCGTGGTCACCGGCGGCACCTTGGGCCTTGGGGCCGCGGTCGTGCATGCCCTGGTGGATGCCGGCGCCAGGGTGATCACCTCGGCGCGCAAGGCGCCCGCCCAACCGCTGGGCGGCGTGACGTACATCCAGGCCGACCTGACGACCGGCGAAGGGGTCGCGCAGCTCGCCGACGCCGTGCTTCAGGAGTGGGGCGCCGTCGACATCGTGATCAACGTGCTCGGCGGCTCCAGCACGCCGCTCGGGGGCTTCGCGGCCATCAGCGACGAGCACTGGTTCGCCGAGCTGAACCTGAACCTCATGCCGGCCGTGCGCCTGGACCGTGCGCTGCTGCCGTCGATGCTGGCGCAAGGGTCGGGCGTCATCATTCATGTGAGTTCCATCCAGCGCCTGCTGCCTCTGCCGGCGTCCACCACGGCCTACGCCGCTTCCAAGGGCGCGCTGACGACGTACAGCAAGTCGCTGTCCAAGGAAGTCACGCCGAAGGGAGTCCGCGTGCTCAGCGTCGCACCAGGCTGGATCGAGACCGAGGCCTCCGTGGCGTTCGCCGAGCGCATGGCGGCCGACGCAGGCACCGACTACGAGGGCGGCAAGCGGATCGTCATGGACGCGATTGGCGGCATCCCCGTGGGCAGGCCGGCCAAGCCGGAGGAGGTGGCCGATCTGATCGTGTTCCTGGCCTCGCCGCGTTCGGCCTCCTCGGTCGGCACGGAGTACCGCATCGACGGCGGCACGGTCGCGACGGTGTAGCGCTTGCCCGGGCCTCATCAACGGGTCGCGGGCGGGGGGCGTGCGGATGCCAGTCGAATTCTTCGTCAGGCTTCGAGGTGATATGGTCCCCCCCTGCGCCCGAAGAGATGCAGTCCAGGACGAAGGCTCGTCGCTGCACGCTCGGCGGGGATAAAGCGCTGAACCTGTCATCCGTGCAATGAAAGTCGATACCAAAAGCAAGAAGGTGAACAAGGCGTGGTTGAACAACCACGTCAACGATCCCTACGTCAAATTGGCCCAGAAGGAGGGCTACCGCTCGCGCGCGGCCTACAAGCTCAAGGAGATCGACGAGGAATTCCAGTTGATCCGTCCGGGGCAGGTGGTGGTCGACCTCGGTGCGTCGCCGGGCGCCTGGAGCCAGTACCTGCGCCGGCGGTTCGCGCCCAAGGAGGCCGGCTCGGGCGGCGCGGCGGTCGGCGAACTCAACGGCCGGATCATCGCGCTGGACCTGCTGGACTTCGAGCCGATCGAGGGCGTGGAGTTCATCCAGGGCGATTTCCGCGAGGACGAGGTGCTGGCCCGGCTCGAGCAGACCCTCGAAGGAAAGAAGGTGGATCTGGTGGTGTCGGACATGGCGCCCAACCTGTCGGGCATCGAGAGCACCGATGCGGCACGCATGGCGCACCTGATCGAGCTGGCGCTGGACTTCTCCCAGCAGCATCTGAAGCCGGAAGGCGCGCTGGTTGCCAAGGTGTTCCACGGCAGCGGCTACGACCAGCTGGTGCATGCTTTCCGGGCGCAGTTCAAGCGGGTCAAGACCGCCAAGCCGAAGGCGTCCCGGGAGCGGTCGGCGGAGAACTTCCTGGTCGGCATCGGACTGAAGAAGGTCTGACAAGAGCGTGTCGGCGCGCCGGGGACGGGCGCGGTCCGAACCGGCGGTGCCTTCGAGCGGGACTGAAGGGCCGAGGAGACGTCAAAGTCGGGGCTGCTTCGACGGCTTGGCCGGCCGGACGCGTGGCAATATCTATCGTGTCGTATGGGAATGCCAATCAGGGCTGGGGACTTGACTGGCCTAGAATCCGCCCCATATGCCGTGAAAGTCCGCTGCCCGAGGCTGTATCGGTGGGCGTGCGGTGATGGAATGACAAAGGAGTCGCGGTGAACAATCAGTGGTTCTCGAAGGTGGCTGTGTGGATGGTGATCGCCTTGGTGCTGTTCACCGTCTTCAAGCAGTTCGATCGCAGCGCAACCCAGGGGACACCGATGGTCTATTCGGACTTCCTCGAGGAAGTCCGGGCCAAGCGCATCAAGCAGGTGACGCTGCAGGAGACCCCGGCCGGCACGGAAATCGTCGCGCAGGGCAGTGATGGCAACAAGGTGCGCACGACGGCCCCGTACATGGATCGCGGCCTGATCGGCGACCTGATCAACAACGGCGTCAAGTTCGACGCCAAGCCTCGCGAAGAACCGTCGGTGCTGATGAACATCCTGCTCAGCTGGGGCCCCATGCTCCTGCTGATCGCCGTGTGGGTGTACTTCATGCGCCAGATGCAGGGGGGCGGGAAGGGCGGCGCGTTCAGCTTCGGCAAGTCGAAGGCGCGCATGCTCGACGAGGCCAACAACTCCACGACCTTCGCCGACGTCGCCGGATGCGACGAGGCGAAGGAAGAAGTGAAGGAACTGGTGGACTTCCTGAAGGATCCGCAGAAGTTCCAGAAGCTGGGCGGCCGGATTCCGCGCGGCGTGCTGCTGGTCGGCCCTCCGGGCACCGGCAAGACGCTGCTGGCCAAGGCCATCGCCGGCGAGGCCAAGGTGCCGTTCTTCACGATCTCGGGTTCCGACTTCGTCGAGATGTTCGTCGGTGTCGGCGCGGCCCGCGTGCGCGACATGTTCGAACAGGCCAAGAAGAGCGCGCCCTGCATCATCTTCGTCGATGAGATCGATGCGGTCGGCCGCCACCGCGGCGCCGGCCTGGGCGGCGGCAACGACGAGCGCGAGCAGACCCTCAACCAGATGCTGGTGGAGATGGACGGCTTCGACACCAACCTGGGTGTCATCGTGATGGCCGCGACCAACCGTCCGGACATCCTGGATCCGGCGCTGCTGCGTCCGGGCCGCTTCGACCGCCAGGTCTACGTGACGCTGCCCGACGTGCGCGGTCGCGAGCAGATCCTGAACGTGCACATGCGCAAGGTGCCGGTCGGCCAGGACGTCCGTGCCGACATCCTGGCGCGCGGCACCCCGGGCTTCTCCGGCGCCGACCTGGCCAACCTGGTCAACGAGGCCGCGCTGTTCGCCGCCCGCCGCAATGGCCGGGTGGTCGACATGCAGGACTTCGAGAAGGCCAAGGACAAGATCATGATGGGCCCCGAGCGGAAGTCCATGGTCATGCCCGAGGAAGAGCGCAAGAACACCGCCTACCACGAGGCTGGACATGCGCTGGTGGCACGCCTGCTCCCCAAGACCGACCCGGTCCACAAGGTCACGGTGATTCCGCGCGGCCGGGCGCTGGGCGTGACGATGCAGCTGCCCGAAGGCGATCGCTACAGCATGGACAAGGAACGCATGCTGTCGACGATCTCGGTGCTGTTCGGCGGCCGCATCGCCGAGGAGGTCTTCATGAACCAGATGACCACGGGCGCGAGCAACGACTTCGAGCGCGCCACGGCCATCGCCCGTGACATGGTGACCCGCTACGGCATGACCGATGAACTGGGCCCGATGGTCTACGCCGACAACGAGGGTGAAGTCTTCCTGGGCCGTTCGGTCACGAAGACGACCAACATGTCGGAAGAGACGATGCGAAAGGTCGATCAGGAGATCCGCAAGATCATCGACGAGCAGTACACGACGGCGCGTGACCTGATCGAGGGCAACAAGGACAAGATGCACGCGATGGCGACGGCGTTGCTCGAGTGGGAAACCATCGATTCCGATCAGATCGACGACATCATGGACGGTCGGCCGCCGCGTCCTCCGAAGGACTGGACGCCGCCGGCGAACAAGCCGGACAACGGCGGCACGCCAGCGGTCTCCACTGGCAGCGCGCCCGCCGCTGCCTGAGGCGAACCCAGAAGCCGCCCGCGAAGGGCGCGCCATCGAAAGGCCGGTCTGGAGACCGGCCTTTCTGCTTTCTGTGCCTGGCACGCCGCTTGACCGCGCGTTGATGTCGGGCTCCGCGGCTTGCGTCATACTCATCGTTTGACGTGGCTGAGTCCGACGCGATCGAGCACGGAGCCGCCCGCCCGACACTCAGCCGCCCATGATGTCTCCTTCGATCTGGAAAACCACGCGTTTCGACCTCGACCTGGCGGAACGGCCGCTGGTCATGGGCGTTGTCAACGTCACGCCCGACTCCTTCTCGGATGGCGGCCTGCGCCTGGAAGCCGCCATCGCCATCGACTATTGCGAAAGACTGCTCGGGGAGGGAGTCGACATCCTCGACCTGGGTGGCGAGTCCACGCGTCCGGGGGCGCCTCGGCTCGATGCCGAGGAAGAGTGGCGCCGTCTGGAGCCGGTCGTCCGTGCCGCCTTGAACTTCGGTGTCCCGGTGTCTGTCGACACCTGCAAGACCGAGGTGATGCGTCGCGCGCTCGATCTGGGCGTCGACATCATCAACGACGTGCAGGCCCTGCGCGACGAAGGGGCCGTCGCGTTGCTGGCCGAGCACGGCAGCGCCGGCACCTGCCTGATGCACATGCGGGGCGAACCGGCGAGCATGCAGCAGCTGACGGACTATGGCGATGTCGTGGTCGAGGTGGCGGACTTCCTGGGCGAGCGTCTGCGCGTGCTCGTCGATGCGGGCGTCGCCGCCGAGCGGATCACGCTGGATCCGGGTTATGGCTTCGCGAAGACGGTCGACCAGAACCTCGAGCTGCAGCGTCGCCAGCGCGAACTGCTGACGCTGGGCCGGCCATTGCTGATCGGCTGGTCGCGCAAGTCGACGCTGGGCGCGGTCACCGGCAAGGCGGTGGATGAGCGCATGGCGGCCAGCGTCGGTGCCGCGCTGGCCTCGGTGGCGATGGGGGCGCGGGTGGTGCGGGTGCACGATGTCGGTCCAACCGTCGACGCGCTCAAGATCTGGCAGGCCTTCGGCGCGCCGCAAGCCTGAGCTCGCCGCACGCGGGGTCTCCTGTCGATCTCCCCGGACACTGGCCCCCTGAGCTGGGCGAGAAGCGACCGCTTCAGCTTCGGCGACAATCCTCGGATTCAAGATCGAGAAGTCGCAGGAGATCGCCCCAATGAGCCGGAAGTATTTCGGAACCGACGGAATCCGCGGAACCGTGGGCCGCACCCCCATCACGCCCGATTTCATGTTGCGGCTGGGACATGCGGTGGGCCGCGTGCTCAAGCGCAGCTACGCCAAGCCCAGCGTGCTGATCGGCAAGGACACGCGCATCTCGGGCTACATGCTCGAGTCCGCGCTGGAGGCCGGCTTCGCCTCCGCCGGCGTCAACGTGCTGCTCACCGGACCGCTGCCCACGCCCGGCGTGGCCTACCTCACCCGCGCGCTGCGCCAGCATCTGGGCGTGGTGATCTCGGCGTCGCACAACCCGTTCGCGGACAACGGCATCAAGTTCTTCTCGTCCAAGGGCGAGAAACTGCCCGACGCCTGGGAGCTGGATGTCGAGGCCGTGCTGGACGAACCCCCGGTCTGGGTCGACTCCGCCGGCCTGGGCCGCGCGCGACGCCTGGATGACGCGCAGGGACGCTACATCGAGTTCTGCAAGGCCAGCTTCAGCGGCGACCTCAGCCTGCGGGGCATGAAGCTGGTGGTCGACGCGGCGCATGGGGCGGCCTACCAGGTGGCGCCGTCGGTGTTCCATGAACTCGGCGCCGAGGTCATCACGATCGGCAACAAGCCCGACGGCTACAACATCAACGACAAGGTCGGCGCCACGTCGCCCGAGGCGGTGGTGGCGGCGGTCAAGGAGCACAAGGCCGACTACGGCATCGCACTGGACGGCGACGCCGACCGGCTGCAGATGGTGGACGCCGAGGGGCGGCTCTACAACGGCGACGAACTGCTCTACGTGATGGTCGCGGACCGGCTGGCCCGCGGCGAGCGCGTGGCGGGCGCGGTGGGCACGCTGATGACGAACATGGCGGTCGAACTGGCGCTGCGCCAGCGGGATGTCGAGTTCGTGCGCGCCAAGGTCGGCGACCGCTACGTGCTGGAGGAGCTGGCTGCCCGCGGCTGGCAACTGGGCGGGGAGGGCTCCGGCCATCTGTTGTCCCTGGACCGTCACACCACCGGTGACGGTATCGTCAGCAGCCTGCTGGTGCTGGAGGCCGTGTGCCGGAGTGGCCGCCGGCTGGCGGACCTGCTGGACGGCGTGACGCTGTTCCCCCAGACCCTGATCAACGTCCGTCTGCAGGCCGATCAGCAGGACTGGAAGAGCAACCCGGCACTGGCCCGCACCGAGGCGGAAGTCATCGCCGAGCTGGGTGACCGCGGGCGGGTGCTGATCCGCAAGTCGGGCACCGAGCCGTTGCTGCGGGTCATGGTTGAGGCCAGCGACGCCGTGCTGGCGCAACGTTGCGCCGAGCGCTTGGCGGACGCCATCCGCGGCTGATCCGTCCTCTCGCCGCCGACCGCTCCGGAGCGTTGCTCCGGTGGCCGGCTGGCGACGCTCCGTCCCCCGAGCGCCTGTCTCGATGAAAAAGAAGGGCCGTTGGCGCGCAAGCGTCAACGGCCCAATTTGCATTGGTCGGTCGCATCTGGCGCGACTCTTCGGGACTCCGGCGGGGTGCACCCTCGTCCATGACCGCCGTTCCAGGGGCTGTCACGGACGCCGAAAGGGTTTTCCCGCACGGCCGGCAGGCTAGGGATCGAAGATGACAGCCGGGTGAATCGACTATGACAATCGTCGCGCGGACGTCCCGCGCAGGCCTGTTTCTCCTCTGGGGCGAAGGGCGTAACGACATTTTTCCGGTTCCTGGGCGGCGTCACGGATGTGTCACATTCGGGTCATAGCATCCGTTCCGTTCGCCAACCAACCCAAGCGATAGGACTGAATGACCATGAATCAACTGCGTGCTGGCCTGCTGTTCGCCGCCTGCGCCGCGATGTTCTCCGCGGCCCATGCTCAAGAAGTGACCGGTGCGGGTGCTTCGTTCCCGGCTCCCGTGTACGCCAAGTGGGCCGATGCCTACAACAAGGCCACCGGCGTCCGCATCAACTATCAATCGGTCGGTTCCGGCGCGGGCATCAAGCAGATCCAGGCCAAGACCGTCGACTTCGGCGCCTCCGACGCCCCCCTGAAGGACGAGCAACTGGCCAAGGACGGCCTGATCCAGTTCCCGACGGTCATCGGCGGCGTGGTGCCCGTGGTCAACGTCAAGGGCATCAATCCGGGCCAGCTGAAGCTGGACGGCAAGGTCCTGGGAGACATCTACCTGGGCAAGGTCACGAAGTGGAATGACCCCGCCATCGCCGCCCTGAACTCGGGTGTCGCGCTGCCGGACGCCGCCATCGCCGTGGTTCGCCGCGCCGACGGTTCGGGCACCAGCTTCCTGTTCACCAACTACCTGTCCAAGGTCAACACCGAGTGGAAGGACAAGGTCGGTGAAGGCACGGCCGTGAACTGGCCGACCGGCGCGGGCGGCAAGGGCAACGAAGGCGTGTCGGCCTTCGTGACGCGCCTGCCGAACTCGATCGGCTACGTCGAGTACGCCTACGCCAAGCAGAACAAGATGACCTACGTCCTGATGAAGAATGCCTCCGGCGCCTTCGTCAGCCCGAGCGACGACGCCTTCAAGGCCGCCGCCGCCGGCGCCAGGTGGGACCAGTCGTTCTACCAGGTGCTGACCGAGCAGGCCGGCAAGGACAGCTGGCCCATCACCGGTGCCACCTTCATCCTGATGCACGTCGCCCAGGACAAGCCGGCCCAGGCCGCCGCCGCCCTGAAGTTCTTCGACTGGGCCTACACCCAGGGCGACAAGATGGCCGACGACCTGGACTACGTGCCGCTGCCCGCGAGCGTGAAGGACCTGGTCCGCAAGCAGTGGACCGCCAGCGTCAAGGACGGTTCGGGCAAGGCAGTCAGCTTCAAGTGATCGCCGCCTGACGAAGACGGCCCGGTGCTCCTGTCCAGGACACCGGGCTTTCGCACAGGACCGCAAGAAGATCTCGACAGAGTCGTCGTGACGGACGCGCCGGAGCCGCCGGAGGGGGCGGGCGGCGCGCCAGGATTCCAAAACACTCCAGCGGAGGCCCCGTGGCCGCAATACTTCCAGCCAATTCCATCGACCGAGATCGCGGCGAGGCGCGCGTCAAGCCGGGTGGCAGCCCGACGCCGCGTCGCCGCGTGGCGCCCTGGGCCGACACGGTGTTCTCGCTGCTGACGCACGGCGCGGCCTGGCTGACGCTGGCCCTGCTGGCGGGCATCATCGGCTCGCTGCTGGTCGGCGCCGCGCCGGCGATCAAGCAGTTCGGCCTGAACTTCCTGATCACCGCCGAATGGGATCCGACCAAGGAACAGTTCGGCGGCCTGGTGATGATCTACGGCACGCTGATGACCTCGTTCATCGCGCTGCTGATCGCCGTGCCCGTGAGCTTCGGCATCGCGCTGTTCCTGACCGAACTCTCGCCGGGCTGGTTGCGCCGCCCGCTGGGCATCGCCATCGAGCTGCTGGCCGCGGTGCCCTCCATCGTCTACGGCATGTGGGGCCTGCTGGTCTTCGGCCCCATCCTCGCCACCTACGTGCAGCAGCCGCTGCAGTCGCTGCTGGGCGGCGTGCCCTACCTGGGCGCGCTGGTGTCCGGCCCGCCGGTGGGCATCGGCATCCTGTCGGCCGGCATCATCCTGGCGATCATGATCATCCCCTTCATCGCCTCGGTGATGCGCGACGTGTTCTCGGTCACGCCGGCGATGCTCAAGGAATCCGCCTACGGCCTGGGCTCCACGACCTGGGAAGTGGTGTGGAAGGTCGTCCTGCCGTACACCAAGACCGGTGTCGTCGGCGGCATCATGCTGGGCCTGGGCCGCGCGCTCGGCGAGACCATGGCCGTCACCTTCGTGATCGGCAACATGAACCAGCTGAACTCGCTGTCGGTGTTCGAGGCGGCCAACAGCATCACCTCGGCGCTGGCCAACGAATTCGCCGAAGCCGGCGCGGGCCTGCACCAGGCCTCGCTGATCTACCTGGGCCTGGTCCTGTTCTTCATCACCTTCGTGGTGCTGGCGTTCTCCAAGGTCCTGCTCAACAAGCTCAAGAAGAACGAAGGAGCCCGCACATGAGCGCCACCGACGCCAAGCGCCTGGCGATGTACAAGAAGCGCCGGCGCGTCAACACGATCGCGCTGTCGCTCTCGCTGGCCGCGATGGGCTTCGGCCTGGTCTGGCTGATCTGGATCCTGCTGGAAACCTTGATCCAGGGGGTCGGCGGCCTGACGATCGCGACCTTCACCCAGATGACGCCCGCGCCGATGTCCGAGGACGGCGGCCTGGCCAACGCGATCTACGGCTCGCTGGTGATGGTCGGCCTGGCCACCTGCGTGGGCACGCCCATCGGCGTGCTGGCCGGTGTCTACCTGGCCGAGTACGGCCAGAAGACCTGGCTGGGCGCCGTCGTGCGCTTCATCAACGACATCCTGCTGTCGGCGCCGTCCATCGTGGTGGGCCTGTTCATCTACACGGTCGTCGTGACGCGGATGAAGTCGTTCTCGGCGCTGGCCGGCATCCTGGCGCTGGCGCTGATCGTGATCCCGGTGGTGATCCGCACCACCGAGAACATGCTGAGCCTGATCCCCAACGCGCTGCGCGAAGCCGCCTACGCGCTGGGCACGCCGAAATGGAAGGTCATCCTGACCGTGACGCTGAAGGCGGCCCGCGCGGGCGTCGTGACCGGCGTGCTGCTGGCGCTGGCGCGCATCTCCGGCGAGACCGCGCCGCTGCTGTTCACCGCGCTGTCCAACCAGTTCTGGACCAGCTCGCTGGGCAGCCCGATGGCCAGCCTGCCGGTGACCATCTTCAAGTTCGCGATGAGCCCCTACGAGAACTGGCAGAGGCTCGCCTGGGCCGGCGTCTTCATCATCACCATCGGCGTGCTGGTGCTGAATATCGCCGCCCGCGTGCTGTTCAAGGAAAAGCATTGACCGGTTGACCGTCGCGGCCACGAGGGCCGCGACGCCCGATCCACGAATCCAACGAATCGAGAAACAACATGGACGTCAAAGTCGACATGCCGGTGACCGAGAAGGCGAAGCTCTCGGTGAAGAACCTGAACTTCTACTACGGCAGCTTCCACGCGCTGAAGAACATCAACCTGGACATCCCCGAGAACAAGGTGACCGCGTTCATCGGGCCGTCGGGCTGCGGCAAGTCCACGCTGCTGCGCACGCTGAACCGGATGTTCGAGCTCTACCCGGAGCAGCGCGCCGAGGGCCAGATCCTGCTGGACGGCGAGGACATCCTCACCAGCAAGGAAGACGTCTCGCTGATCCGCGCCAAGGTCGGCATGGTGTTCCAGAAGCCGACGCCGTTCCCGATGTCGATCTACGACAACATCGCCTTCGGCGTGCGCCTGTTCGAGACCTTGTCGCGCGTCGAGATGGACGAGCGCGTCGAATGGGCGCTGAAGAAGGCCGCGCTGTGGAACGAGGTCAAGGACAAGCTCAACCAGAGCGGCTCGGGCCTGTCGGGCGGCCAGCAGCAGCGCCTGTGCATCGCGCGCGGCATCGCCATCAAGCCGGAAGTCCTGCTGCTGGACGAGCCCTGCTCGGCGCTGGACCCGATCTCCACCGGCAAGATCGAGGAACTGATCCACGAGCTCAAGCACGACTACACCGTCGCGATCGTGACCCACAACATGCAGCAGGCCGCGCGCTGCTCGGACTACACCGCCTACATGTACCTGGGCGACCTGATCGAATTCGGACCGACCGCGGAGCTCTTCATGAAGCCCAAGCGCAAGGACACCGAGGACTACATCACCGGTCGTTTCGGCTGATCAACAGGGGAGAACGAACATCATGACCGACAAGCATCTGTCCACCCAATTCGACGCCGAGCTCAGCGGCATCTCCACGCGCGTGCTGGAGATGGGCGGCCTGGTGGAGTCGCAGGTCGCGCAGGCCGTCGAGGCGCTGGGCACCTTCAGCGGCGACATCGCCAGCCACGTGCTGAAGCAGGAAGAGATCGTCAACACGATGGAGATCGAGATCGATCGCGACCTGTCGACGATCATCGCCCGCCGCCAGCCGACCGCGCGCGACCTGCGCCTGCTGATCGCCGTGTCCAAGACGATCGCCAACCTCGAGCGCGTCGGCGACGAGGCCGCGCGCATCGCCCGCACCGTGCAGCGCCTGATCAACACCGGCGTGTCGAGCCGGCTGCGCCTGCCGATGTCGGACCTGTCGTACGAGGCCGAGCTGGCCACGGCGCAGCTGCGCAAGGCGCTGGACGCGTTCGCGCGCCTGGACGTGGACCGCGCGCTGGAAGTGCTCAAGGCCGACGACCAGATCGACAAGGAATTCGACGGCCTGATGCGCAAGCTCATCACCTACATGATGGAAGACCCGCGCACGATCTCGTCGTCGATCGACCTGGTGTTCGTCGCCAAGGCGATCGAGCGCGTGGGCGACCACGCCAAGAACCTGGCCGAGGTCATCATCTACGTGGTCAAGGGCACCGACGTCCGCCACAACACGCCCGACGCCGTCGAGAACATGGTGCGCTGAGCACCGATCGCGATCCCCCCGCCGGCCCCGTCCGCAACGGGCGGCCCGGCGGGACCCAAGAAGAGGAGTTACCCCGCATGAGTCGCATCCTGGTCGTCGAGGACGAATCCGCCATCGCCGAGCTGATCTCCATCAACCTGCGTCACGCCGGCTACGAAGTGACGCTGGCCGGCAATGCCGAGCAGGCCCAGCTGGAAGTGGACCGCGTGCTGCCCGATCTGGTCGTGCTCGACTGGATGCTGCCGGGCCAGACCGGCCTGGCGCTGGCGCGCCAATGGCGTGGCGCGACCCGCACCCGCGAGCTGCCCATCATCCTGCTGACGGCGCGCGCGGAAGAAGTCGACAAGGTGTCCGGCCTGGACGCCGGCGCCGACGACTACCTCACCAAGCCCTTCTCGACCAACGAGCTGCTGGCCCGCATCCGCGCGGTGCTGCGCCGCAAGGCGCCCGAGGCGCTGGACACGGCCGTCGAGGTCGGCGGCCTGGTGCTCGATCCGGGCACGCGCCGCGTCAGCCGCGAGGGCGTCGAAGTCAAGCTCGGCCCGACCGAGTTCCGCCTGCTGCACTTCTTCATGACGCATCCGGAACGCGTGCACAGCCGCTCGCAACTGCTGGACCGCGTCTGGGGCGACCACGTGTTCATCGAGGAACGCACCGTCGACGTCCACGTCAAGCGTCTGCGCGAGGCGCTGGAGAAGGTCAGCTGCGCGCGCATGATCGAAACGGTGCGTGGCGCCGGTTACCGGCTGACCCAGCAGAGCAGCGCCCTGTCGGCCTGAGGACGCATCCATGGCATGGATGTTGTCTCGCGTCCTGATGCTGGTGCTGGGCACCGGCGTCGCGGGCGGCCTGGGGTACTGGCTGGGTGAGTGGACGGGGATGCCGCATCTGGCGGCGGCGCTGGCCGCGGCGGCGGCGGTGATCCTGATGGCGGTGTGGGACGCGGCCCGGGCGCACCGGCTCGTGACCTGGCTGCGCGGCGACCAGGACGACGACGCGCCGCGCGTCGGCGGGCTCTGGGGCGAGATGGCCTACCGCGTCGAGCGCGGCCTGCGCGACCGCGAGCGCCGCTACGAACGCGAACGCCAGCAGCTCGAGCAGTTCCTGCTCGCGATCGAGGCCTCGCCCAACGGGGTGATCCTGCTCGACGGGCAGGACCACATCCAGTGGTGCAACGTCGTGGCCGGCGATCATTTCTCGCTCGATCCCCAACGCGACAAGCTGCAGCGCATCACCAACCTGGTCCGTTATCCGGCCTTCGTCTCCTACCTGCAGAACGGCAATTTCCAGCAGCCGCTGACGCTGACCAACACCCGCGCGAAGTCGACGCTGCAGGTGCTGGTGCGGGACTACGGCGTCGGCGGGGAGTCGCGCAAGCTGGTGCTGTCGCTGGACGTCACCGATCGCGAGCGCAACGAGGCGATGCGACGGGATTTCGTCGCCAACGTCTCGCATGAGATCCGCACGCCGCTGACGGTGCTGGCGGGCTTCATCGAGACCATGGCCAGCCTGCAGCTGACCGAAGCCGAGCGCAAGCGCGTGCTGCACCTGATGCAGCAGCAGACCACGCGGATGCAGACGCTGGTCGGCGACCTGCTGACGCTGGCGCAGCTCGAAGGCAGCCCGCGGCCCGGCGCGGACCACTGGATCTCGCTGGATCCGCTGCTGGCGCGCGTCGGCGCGGATGCGCAGGCGCTGTCCAACGGGCGGCATGAGCTCGTCTGCGAACGCCAGACCGGCGTCGAGCTCGCGGGCATCGAGACGGAGGTCCTCAGCGCGATCGCCAACCTGGTCAGCAACGCGGTGCGCTACACGCCGGAGGGCGGTCGCATCGAGCTCCAGTGGCGCTGGCTGCCCGACAACGGCGGCGAGATCGCGGTCATCGACAACGGGCCCGGCATCGCGCGCGAGCATCTGCCGCGGCTGACCGAGCGCTTCTACCGTGTCGACGGCAGCCGCTCGCGCGACACCGGCGGCACCGGGCTGGGCTTGTCGATCGTCAAGCACGTCGTGCAGCGCCACGGCGGCGAGCTGCGCATCGAGAGCGAGCCCGGGAAGGGCTCGAAGTTCAGGCTGCAGTTCCCCGCGGCGCGCGTCCGGCTGGCCGACGCGACGGCGATGGGCGACGAGGCCGCGCCGGCTGCGCTCGCGGGCGGCGACGACCTCTGATCAACGATCCTTCTGCATCACGAGGTAGGTGCCGAAGCGATCCGTCGGGCGGCGGACCACGCCCAGCACTCGCCAGCCGTTGGGCGGCATCGGCGTGCTCTCGGCCTGCACGGCAACCGCGATGGCGCAGGCCGTGCGGTCCAGCCCCCGCGTCGCATCGACCTTCCAGTGGCCCTGGAACTCCAGCGCCGCCAGCGCGTGCGTCGGCAGGCCGGGTGCGGCGATGCAGTCGACGCCCGCCGGCACATGCGCGGCGATCCGGTCGATCAGCGGCTTGTTGCTGCGGGCGTAGTTCAGCGGATGCAGGCCCAGCGTCATCGCGAGCAGCCAGGCGAGCGCCACGCCGCCGGCGGGCAGCGCCAGGCTCTTCCACAGCGCATGACGGTGGCGCGCCGTGCGCCAGCGCACCAGCCACAGCCAGGCCAGCGTGCCCAGCACGGCCAGCACGAAGGTCAGCAGGCCGAACTCGGGCTCGTAGCCCTGCGCGAGCTTGCGCACGTTGGCCAGGAGCTTCGCCGGCCACCCGACCTGCAGCGCCGTGTAATACAGCCACAGGAAGATCGCGCCGGCCGTGAAGAAGAAGACCGAGAACCAGTCGAGCAGGGCGCTCGCGCTGCGCTGGAAGGTCGGCAGCGCGAAGCTCGCCAGCACCGCCAGCGGCGGCAGCGCCAGCAGCATGGCGCGGTCGTCGGCGCCCATCAGCAGGCTGGCGAGCAGCGGCACCAGCGAGGCCAGCAGCGGCACCGACAGGTGGCGCCGCATCAGGTGGGTGCGCCAGCGCCACAGCGACCAGGCCGCCAGCGGCCAGGCCGGCCAGCAGAACCAGCCCAGCAGGCGCAGCCAGTCCAGGATGCTGCGCTCGCTGGCCTTCACGCGCCAGGCCCAGCCGTGCATCGGCCAGGCGACCAGCGCGGCCAGGACCATGGCGCCCAGGATCCAGGGCAGGAACTTGCGGGCGTCCTCGTAGGTCGAGCGGAAGCACAGCCACAGCGCGCCGACCGCCAGTGCCAGGGCCACGGCGGGCGCGCCGCTGGTGGCGAGCACGGGCAGGGCCACCAGCATCGCCAGGCGGGCCTTCCAGGCGCGGAAAGGCAGCGCCGCGAGGCTGTAGACGAAGAGCGTGATGCCGAGCAGCTGGAGGATCTCCGGCGTGATCTCATGGCCCAGGCGCAGCAGGCCCAGGCTGGCGATCAGCGCGAGCAGGCAGCCGTCGGCCATCGCGCGGGCGTAGTCGACGGCATGGGCCTCGCCGCCGAAAGCGAAGGCCACCGGCTGGGCGGCCTCGGTCCGGGCCAGGTGCAGGCAGCTGTACCAGGCCAGGGCCAGCACCGCGGCCAGCATCAGTCCGAAGGGCATGCGCGCGGCCACCGCCGGTTCGAGGAAGGGCAGCAGCTTGATGCCGAGCGCGCCGATCCAGTAGGGCAGCAGGCCGCCGTCCGCGGGCAGGCCGGCGATGGCGGGCTGCAGCCAGGGTGCGTGCCCCTGCGCGATGCTGGCGATGAAGCCGTAGGCGGTGAGGTCGGCGTTGCGCCACGGATCGCGGCCGAACAGGCCGGGCAGCACATAGGCCGCGCACAGCAGCAGCAGCGCCCAGCGCGGGATCGGATGCGTGCTGCGCTCGGCCACGACGGCCGGGGTGGGCAGATTCATGCGCGTCTGTCTCGTTGTCGTTGTGGATGCCGGTGCGCATCATGCCGCAGCTTGGGCGGCCCCGGGACGAGTCTCCTGACAGCGCACGGTAAAGGGCGAGGGGCGGGCGCCGCGGGAACTTCGCCAAGAAAAAAGGCAGCCGATGAGGCTGCCTTCTTCGCGGTGACCGGATCGCGTCCGGTCGGGGAGGGCGCTCAGGCCTTCTTGCGCAGGTTCGCGAACTTGTTGCGGAACTTCTCGACGCGGCCGCCCAGGCTGTCCACGCTCTTCTGCGTGCCGGTGTAGAACGGGTGCGATTCGCTGGACGTTTCCAGCTTGACCAGCGGCAGCTCGCGACCGTCGTCCAGCTTGATCGAGTCCTTGGTGTGCACCGTCGAACGGATCACGAACTGGGCGCCGTTGGACTGGTCCACGAAGACCACGTCACGGTAGTTGGGGTGAATGCCTTCTTTGGCCATTTGAAAATCCTCGCTGCGGTGCCGCCAGCCACATCGCCCGATGCGATGCACTTGTCGACAGCGGAAAAACGCGGAGTATAGCTGAAATGAGAGAAGCCGCCCAGTGGACGGCTTCGGGTGAAGTCCTGCTCGGACGGCGATTTACCCGCCGCGTCGCATCATGTCGAAGAAATCGTGGTTGTTCTTCGAGGACTTCATCTTGTCGAGGATGAACTCCATCGCCTCGATCTCGTCCATCGGGTACAGCAGCTTGCGCAGGATCCAGGCCTTCTGGAGGATCTCCGGCTTGAGCAGCAGTTCCTCGCGGCGGGTGCCCGACTTGTTCAGCAGGATGGACGGGTAGACCCGCTTCTCGGCCATGCGGCGATCCAGGTGGATCTCGCAGTTGCCGGTGCCCTTGAACTCTTCGTAGATCACCTCGTCCATCTTGGAGCCGGTGTCCACCAGCGCGGTGCCGATGATGGTCAGCGAGCCGCCTTCCTCGATGTTGCGCGCGGCACCGAAGAAGCGCTTGGGGCGCTGCAGCGCGTTGGCGTCCACGCCGCCGGTCAGCACCTTGCCGGAGCTGGGCAGCACGTTGTTGTAGGCGCGTGCCAGCCGGGTGATCGAGTCCAGCAGGATGATCACGTCCTTCTTCAGCTCGACAAGGCGCTTGGCGCGCTCGATCACCATCTCGGCGACCTGCACGTGGCGGGCGGCCGGTTCGTCGAAGGTGGAGCTGATGACCTCGCCGCGCACGGTGCGCTGCATCTCGGTCACTTCCTCGGGGCGCTCGTCTACCAGCAGCACCATCAGGTGGGCTTCGGGATAGTTGGCCGCGATCGAGTGCGCCAGGTGCTGCATCATCATCGTCTTGCCCGACTTCGGCGGGGCGACGAGCAGCGCGCGCTGGCCCTTACCGAGCGGCGCGATCAGGTCGATGATGCGGCTGGTGATGTTGTCCTCGCCGCGGATGTCGCGCTCGAGCTTGAACTGCTCTTTCGGGAAGAGCGGCGTCAAGTTCTCGAACATGATCTTGTGCTTGGACTCCTCCGGCGTGAGGCCGTTGACGCGGTCCACCTTGACCAGCGCGAAGTAGCGCTCGCCATCCTTGGGCACGCGCACCTCGCCCTCGACCATGTCGCCGGTGTGCAGGTTGAAGCGGCGGATCTGGCTGGGCGACAGGTAGATGTCGTCCGTCGAGGCCATGTAGCTGGCTTCGGGCGAACGCAGGAAGCCGAAGCCGTCGGGCAGGACTTCCAGCACGCCGTCGCCGAACACCTGCTCGCCGGCCTTGGCGCGCTTTTTCATGATCGCGAACATCAGCTCCTGCTTGCGCAGGCGGGCGACGTTGTCGATCTCCAGCTCTTCGCCCATCTGGATCAGGGCGGAGACGTGAAGCGCCTTCAGTTCAGAAAGATGCATGGGGGGTTTGACCCGGTCTGTCGTCCAGGGCCTGCCAAGGCCAGGGACACAAACAACGGCGAGCCCAAGGGACGCGCGTCCGCGTTGCTGCGGATTTGAGGAAAGCGTGGAGACTTGGGCGCCGAGTCCACGCGCTCACCCGGAAGACCGATGGCGTCCGAGGACGCCGCGTTGCCCGGGAGGGCGTGTTGGCAAGTGGTCCGCCAGGACCGCGTGGGCCCCGGCGGATCGAATCATTATAGGTGGGCGTCCAGGAACGACGTCAACTGGGCCTTGGACAATGCGCCGACCTTGGTGGCCGCGAGCTGGCCGCCCTTGAACAGCATCAGCGTCGGGATGCCGCGGATGCCGAACTTGGCCGGGACTTCGCGGTTGTCGTCGACGTTCAGCTTGGCGATCTGCAGGCGCTCGCCGTAGTCCTTCGCGACTTCGTCCAGGATGGGGGCGATCATCTTGCAGGGGCCGCACCACTCGGCCCAGTAGTCCACCAGCACGGGCTTGTCGGACTGGATGACGTCGCTGTCGAACGAGGCGTCGGAAATGTGTTTGATCTGTTCGCTGCTCATGGAGATGGTCCTTGCGTGATGTCCCTGCCGGGCGGATGCCGCGGTCGGGCGGCCAGCCGGGCGACAATGGGTGCCGCCTCGAGGGCCCCAGGGTTGCAGGGAAGACTGATTCTCACACAAGCCCGGAAACCTCGGCCCGAGTAGGCGCTCCCTGGACATGATGGTGCGGGTGGCGTCTCTCAAGGGACCGGGGCCAAGGTTTTCGCTATCGTGGCGATTCGTCGGAACCCGTTGTCCGGTCGCTGTCCGGTTGCCACCCGGGCGCCGTCCCGCCGAGGCCCGGTCGCCCGGATCTTCGTCGCATCACTGTCCCGCTACCACCTCGCCACCACCTCGCCACTGCCTTGCCGACCACGCCGCCACCGATTCCGTCCACGCCGCCGCCGGTCGACGCCGCGTCCGACTTTCCGTTGTCGCCGGCCCACACCAGCGCCGCGATCTGGGACGGCGTGACGCGCCGGGCCGCGGAGTGGCTCGAGTCGAACGGGCTGTCGGCGCGCGACGCGGTGCTGCTGCTGCCGTTCGCGCAGCACCTGGCCCCGGCGCGGCGCGCCTGGATGAAGCTGTCGCGCTGGCAGCCGCGCATCGAGACGACGCACAGCCTGGCCTCGGCGCTGGGGCCGAGCGCGCTGCCGCAGGCGGATCAACTGACGGGAGATGCCGCGATCGATGCGCTGGCCGCCCGCGCGTTGCTGCGTGGGCAGAGCTGGGCCGAAAGCCTTCGGGCGGAGGATCCGCGGGCTCACGCCGCGGCAGTGCAGCGCCTGGTGGAAGCAGCCCATGCGCTGGCGCGGGCCGCGGCGCTGCGCGATCCCTCCCGCCGCGCCGGGTTCTGGGAACAGGGCCGGCAGGCGCTGGCGCAGCAGGGGGGCGTGGGGCATCTGGAACGCGCGCTGCTGGCGGTCGCGCTCGAGTGGGCGGCCTCGGATGGCCGGGCGCCGGCCACCGATGCGCTCTTCCAGCTGCGGCCGAGCGCCTGGCTGCACCTGCAGTGCGGCGGTCCCGATCCGCTCGCCGATGCGTTGCTGGCCAGCGCGGAGGCGGCCGGCGTGCCGTGCCTGCGGCTGAACGCCGATCTGGCGCTGGACGCCGCGTTCGATGCCGACGCCGATGCCGATGGCGACGCTCGCGGCGATGGGGCGGGCGAGGCCTGGACCGGCCGCGTGGAGCAGGCTGTGTGCGAGGACTTCGAGGACCTGGCGCAGTGCAGCGCGGCCTCGGTGCTGGACCACCTCGCGGCGGGGCGCGCGCCGGTGGCGCTCATCGCGCAGGACCGCGTGCTGCTGCGCCGCGTGCGCGCCTTGCTGGAGCGCCAGGGACTCGGCATCCAGGACGAGACCGGCTGGACGCTGGCCACGACCGCGCCGGCCGCTCAACTGATGGCGATGCTGCGCGCGACGCGGCGCGACGCGACGGTCGACGAGTGGCTCGCCTGGTTGAAGACGCCGCTGGCGGCCTCGCTGCGCGAGCTCGGCGGCGGCGCGTCGTTGAGTGCGCTGGAGGCGCATTGCCGCCGGCGCGGCTGGTCGTCGCCGCAGGCGGTGCGGGCCGACCGCTTGCCGCCGGGCAGCGCGCGCCTGTGGGAAGGGGCGAGAGAGGCGCTGGCGGCGCTGCAGCTGCGCGGTGCGCAGACCTTGGCCGATTGGATCGCCGCGCTGCAGCAGACGCTGCAGCGGCTGGGCGCGGTCGAGCAGCTCCAGCGACAGAGCGCCGGCGGGCCGCAGGTGCTGGAGGCGTTGTGGCTGAGCAAGACGCCGTGGCCGGGTTCCGGGCACGAGGCGGTGCTGCAGGCGGCGCAGCTGACGGCCGCGGAGTTCGTCGACTGGGTGTCGCAGACGCTCGAGGCAGGCGAGTTCAAGCCGCCGCTCGAAGGCGGTCTGCAGATCATGATCACGCCGCTGGCGCGCACGATGCTGCGGCCCTTCGGCGCCGTGGTACTCCCGGGCGCGGATGCCGCGACGCTCGGGCCGGTGCCGCCGGGGCCGGCGCTGATCGGCGAGGCGCTCGCACGGCAGCTCGGGTTGCCGACGGCCGAGGAGAAGCGCCAGGCGTTGGCCTGGCAGTTCGCGCAGCTGCTGCGCGCGCCGGCGGTGACGCTGCTGCGCCGCGGCCACCTCGGCAGCGAGCCGCTGGCGGCGAGTCCGCTGCTGGACCGGCTCGAGCTCGCGCTGCGGCGCGGCGGGCGTGTCCTGCCGCACTGGCGCGATCCGCGGCTGGAGACGGCGCTGCCCGCCTCGCCCTCGGACCGCGCGCAAGCGCGCACCGACGGCCGGCTGCCGGCCGCGCTCAGCGCGAGCGCGGTCGAGTCGCTGCGCCAATGCCCGTATCAGTTCTTCGCCCGCGTGGTGCTGGGACTGCGCGAGGCCGGCGAGCTCGAGGTCCAGGCCGACAAGCGCGACTATGGCACGTGGCTGCATGCGGTGCTGCATCAGTTCCACACCGAGCGTGTCGAGCAGCGCGATCCCGAGCTCGGCGACGAAGCCCGGTTGCAGCGCGCCGCGCAGGATCAGATGCGCGAGCTGGGGCTGGCGCCGGCGGAGTTCCTGCCGTACTCGGCGAGCTTCGCGCGATTCGTGCCGGCGTATCTCGGCTGGCTCGCGCAGCGGGAAGGCGAGGGACAGCGCTTCGAGCGCGGCGAGGTCGACCGGCGTGTCATGCCCTGGGCGGACGTCGAGCCGGCGCTGGCCGGACTGGCGCTGCTAGGGCGCATCGATCGCGTCGACGGCATCGACGGCGGACAGCTGCTCGTCGATTACAAGACTGGCAGCGTCAAGGGATTGAAGGACAAGGTCGCGAATCCGCTCGAGGACACGCAGCTCGCCGTCTACGCGGTGTTGATGGGGGAGGGCCATGCCGAGGCCGCTGGCCCTCACCCCAGCCCTCTCCCGCAAGCGGGAGAGGGAGTCCATCCGGAGCCCTTCTTGACTCCTCTTCCGCGAGCGGCGGAAGGGAGGCGTCCAGCGCACTTCTTACTCCCTCTCCCGCTTGCGGGAGAGGGTAGGGGTGAGGGCCAGCGGCCTGTGCAGGACACCGGCCTGCTGCGCGCGCAATACCTGGCCCTGGACGACGCCAAGGGCATCGCGGAGATCGAGCACGAGCAGGTGCATGACACGGCCGCCGTGATGCTCGACGGCCTCCGCCGGGACCTGTTGGCGATCCACCGCGGCGACGCGCTGCCCGCGCTGGGCGAGGGCGTGGCCTGCGCCTACTGCGAAATGCGCGGCCTGTGCCGCCGCGACGATTGGGAAGGGGCCGCGCCGTGACCGCGCCGACGAACACCGCCGGTGCCGGCCCGCTGGGCGCGGCCGCCTACACGCTCGACGGCGCGCCGGTCGCGCGCGAGCGCTTCTACGAACTGGCCTGCGACCCGGCGCGCAGCGTCGTCGTCGAAGCCTGCGCCGGCGCGGGCAAGACCTGGATGCTGGTGTCGCGCATCCTGCGCGCGCTGCTGGACGGCGCGCGGCCGCAGGACATCGTCGCGATCACTTTCACGCGCAAGGCGGCCGGCGAGATGCGCGCCCGCCTGAACGAGTGGCTGCACGAATTCGCCCACTGCGACGACGCCGGCCGCGTGCTCGCGCTGCGCCAGCGGGGCCTGTCCGAGGCGCAGGCGGTGACGCTCGCCCCGGCGCTGGCGACCTTGCAGCAGCGGCTGCTGCAGGAGTCCCGTCCGGTCGAGATCCGCACCTTCCACGCCTGGTTCTCCCAACTGCTGCGCGCCGCGCCGCTGGAGCTGCTGCGCGCGCAGGGCCTGTCCCCCGAGCTGCAACTGCTGGAGGACGAAAGCGACCTGATGCCCGAGCTCTGGCAGCGTTTCCACGCGGCGGTGCTCGAGGACCCGGCCCAACTGGAGATCTACCGCGCGCTCAGCCTGATCCACGGCCGCAACAAGCTGCTGGACTGGCTGACGGCGGCCTTCGACAAGCGCGTCGAGCTGCGCCTGGCCCATGCCGAGGGCCGTCTCATGACGAGCATGCCGACCGCGGCCGAGGTGGTGCCCGAGTTCGCGGCCTTCGCCGCGCCGCTGGAGGCCTTCGGGCCGATGCGGTCCGACCTGTGGACGCTGGCCGCGGAGCTGGGGCAGGGGAAGAACAAGACGCAGAAGGCGGCCGCCACCGTGCTGGAGAGGGCCCTGGCCAAGGACGATGCCGCGGCCTTCGCCGAGGTGCGCGCCGAGCTGTTCACCCTCAAGGGCACGCTGGTGAAGGCGCTGGGCGATTCGCCGCTGCTGCTGGACCTGGGCGAGCGCCTGGCGCGGCTGCAACTGGCGCTCGACCAGGCGCTCGCGCGGACCTGGCACCAGCAGATGTGCGTGCTGGCGCTGACGCTGCTCGACGCGTTCGAGCGCCTCAAGCGCGAGCGCGGCATCGTCGACATGAACGACCTGGAACGGGGCGCGCTGGCGTTGCTCGGCGACGCGGCGCTGTCGGGCTGGGTGCAGGAGCGGCTCGACAGCCAGGTGCGGCATCTGTTGATCGACGAGTTCCAGGACACGAGCCCGCTGCAATGGCATGCGCTGCACGCCTGGCTGCAGAGCTATGTCGGCGCGGGCGGCGGCGTGAGCGGGCAGCGGCCGCCGTCGGTGTTCATCGTGGGCGATCCGAAGCAGAGCATCTACCGCTTCCGGCGCGCGGAGCCGCGTGTCTTCGCCGCCGCGCGCGATTTCGTGCGCGAGGGGCTGGACGGCGTGCTGCTGGCCTGCGACCACACGCGGCGCAACGCCGTGCCGGTGCTGGCGGCGGTGAATGCGGTGTTCGAGTCGGCCAGCCTGGCGCAGCAGTACAGCGGCTTCCGCGCGCACACGACCGAATCGGGTGGCGGCGATCCGCTGGACGGCGTGTATTTCATCGCCGGCGATGGCGATGGCGATGGCGATGGCGAGGACGACGACGGCGCGCGGGACGCGTCCGGCCGCGAGGCCGGCACCTGGCGTCCGAGCCTGACCGAGCCGCGACGCGAGCCCGAGCTGCACCGGCGCGAGGCCGAGGCCGCGCGCATCGCGGCCTGCATCGGCGAGCTGCTCGCCACGGGCGGGGTCCAGCCGGGTGAGATCTTCGTCCTGGCGCGCAAGCGCGAGGGCCTGCGGGTGCTGGCGCAGGTGCTCAAGGGACGCGGCATCGCGCATGCGGCGCCGGAGGACATGGCCTTGCTCGACGCGCCGGATGTGCGCGACCTGCTGGCGCTGCTGGACGTGCTGGCGTCGAACGGCCATCAGCTGTCGCTGGCGCATGCGCTGCGCAGCCCGCTGTTCGGGGCGACGGAGGATGACCTGCTCTGGCTGGCGGCGCAGTCGCGGTCGGTGAAGTGGCTGGGCGACGCGGTCGATGACGAGGTCGTGAGCCTGAGTTGGTGGGAGACGCTGCTCCAGGCCGACCCGGAGGCCCTGAGCGAGGCGCTGCGCCGCGCGCGGGAGCTGCTGTCGCGCTGGGCGTCGATCGCGGTGCTGCGCAGCCCGCACGACCTGCTGGATGCGATCGTGCATGAAGGCGACCTGATGGCCCGCCTGGCCGCGGCGGTGCCGGTGAGCGAGCGCCGCGCGCGGCTGCACGCGGTCGAGGCGCTGCTGGCGCTGGCGCTGGAGCTCGACGGCGGGCGCTACGCCGGCCTGTACGGCTTCGTGCGGGCGCTGAAGAGCCGCGCGCTCAAGCTGGCGGCGCCGGCCGAACCCGACGCGGTGCAGCTGCTGACGGTGCACGGCGCCAAGGGACTGGAAGCGAAGGTCGTGATCCTGATGGACGCGGAGGCCGGCCCGGCGCGCGCGGAGAGCATGGCGCTGGCGATCTCCTGGCCGGTCGACCAGCCGACGCCGGACACGGTCGCCTTCGTCGTGTCGGAGGCGAAGCCGCCGCCGTCGCTGCAGGCGCTGCTGGACGACGAGAAGGAACAGCGCCAGCGCGAGGAGCTCAACGCGCTGTATGTCGCCATGACCCGGGCCCGTCACCGGCTGCTGCTGAGCCGCACGCCGGCGAAGCGGCAGGGCAGCGCGGCGAGCTGGTGGGCGCGTGTCCAGCCGCAGGCCGAGGCGTTGGCGGTGCCGTCCGTCGACGGGCAGGCGCCCCTGCCGGTCGAAGCGGTCGCGCGGCTCAAGGTGCTGCCGCGCGTCGAGCCGTTGCCGGCGGAGGTGGCCGAGGCGGCGGCGGAGATCGGCCAGAGCCCGGACGAGGTCGACGAGAGCGCGGCGCTCGGCGAGGCGCTGCACCGCGTGCTCGAATGGCACAGCGGGCCGCGCGGCGGCGCGCTCGCGCTGGAGCGGCTGATGGCGGCCGCGGCGCAGATGTACGGCCTGGACGCCCGCCGCACCGAACGGCTCGAGCGCAGCGTGCGGGCGATCCTGGGCGGCGCGGAGTGCGCGGCTTTCTTTGACGCCGGACGCCTGGACTGGCAGGGCAACGAGGTACCGCTCAGCTGGAACGGGCACGACATGCGGCTGGACCGGCTCGTCGCGCGGCGCGAAGGCGCGGGCCCGCGCACGTGGTGGGTGCTCGACTACAAGCTCCATCCGGCGCCGCAGCGCAATCCGGAGTACATCCAGCAGCTGTGGCGCTACCGGGAGGCCGTGATGGCGCTGCAACCCGGCGAGCCGGTGCGCTGCGCCTTCATCACCGGGCAGGGGAGGCTGATCGATTGCACCGAGGCCGTGGCCGGCGCGGCCGATCTCTTCGCCTAGTGCTGTTGACTGCCGAGGCCGCTGGCCCTCACCCCCACCCTCTCCCGCAAGCGGGAGAGGGAGTGAAAATGTACCGAGCCATTCGGAGCGGGAGCTCTGGCGTGGCTCCCTCTCCCGCAAGCGGGAGAGGGAGTGAAAATGCACCGAGCCATTCGGAGCGGGAGCACTGGGGTGACTCCCTCTCCCGCTTGCGGGAGAGGGCAGGGGTGAGGGCCAGCGGCGGTGGACGTGCTCAGGCCGGCGAGCCGTAATCCCCTTCGGACGGCCGGCTGTGCCAGGCCACCGAGGTGGTGGTCGGCCAGGGCCCGCCGTCGCCGATGCGCTGGTGCACGGACAGCGCGCTCTGCGCCGCCGCCTCCAGCACGCGGGTCAGCGCCTGGAACTCGACCAGCGACGGTTCCGGCATCGACGTGCGCAGGTAGATGTTGCCGCGCAGGCTCAGCAGCACGAAGGGCCGGCCCTCGATCAGCACGTCCTGCGTCGCCTGCGCCAGCCGCTCGGACAGGTCCTGGTCCAGCCAGGCCATGATCAGCTCGCGGTTGATGCCCACCGCGCCGAAGCGCTGCCGCACGAGCCTGGACTCGAGCTGCGACTGCTTCGGGAACATCACCAGCCAGCGCATCTCCTCGGGCGTGTCCGTGTCCACGCGCGTGCGCAGCGTGTCGGTGTAGGCCTCGAAGACGCTGCTCTCCAGACGCTCCATCAGCTTGCGCTCGATGAGCATCATCTGCATGTCGGGATTGAGCTTGAGCTCGCAGCGCATGCGCAGCTCGAAGCCGTCGATGTAGCTGCGCTGGGACGGTCCCCACTCGATGCGGGTGAGGCCGGGCAGCGTGCGCGGCAGGTCGATGACGAACCCCCGGCCGTCGCGGGCCTGGCGCAGCTGGCCGCCGCGTTCCGAGGCCCAGTCGCTCAGGGGGCGCCAGCGCGCCGCGTTGGCGCGCGCGGCAAACCACAGTTTGATTTGTTTGATTACCATGAGGCGGGACGATGGGCGTGGGGCCCGGGGTCCGTGCATTGGCAGGCCGACGCAGGCGTCGACCGGCATGTGGACGAAAAGGGCCTCGCGCCCGAACGGAGAACGCTTGATGATCGAAGTGTATTCATGGCCCACGCCCAATGGCCACAAGGTGCACATCATGCTGGAAGAGTGCCGGCTGCCTTACCGGGTGATTCCCGTGGACATCGGCGCGGGCGACCAGTTCGACGCGAAGTTCCTGGCCATCAGCCCCAACAACAAGATCCCCGCGATCGTCGACCCCGACGGGCCGGACGGCCAGCCGATCTCGCTGTTCGAGTCGGGCGCGATCCTGCTGTACCTGGCCGGCAAGACCGGGCAGTTCCTGCCGCCGGACACCCGCGGGCGCTACGAGGCGCTGCAGTGGCTGATGTTCCAGATGGGCGGCGTGGGGCCGATGCTGGGCCAGACCCATCACTTCCGCATGTACGCGCCCGAGAAGATCGAGTACGCCATCGACCGCTACACCAATGAGGCGAAGCGGCTCTACGGCGTCATCGACCGTCGGCTGGCGCGCAGCAAGTACATCGCGGGGCCCGAGTACGGCATCGCCGACATGGCGATCTTCCCGTGGTTGCGCGGCGCGAAGAACCAGGGCGTGGAGATGGCGGACCATCCGCACCTCAAGGGCTGGTTCGACGAGATCGCGAAGCGGCCGGCCGTGGCGCGCGCCGTCGAGGTGCTGGCCGAGAAACGCCGGCCCCTGGTCGACGACAAGGCGCGCGAGATGCTGTTCGGCAAGAAGCAGTACGAGCGGCGTTGAGCGGCGCCGGCCGGCCCCGTGCCGGTGCCGGACCGCCCGGCCGCCGTGGCTGGCCGGGGTCAGATCTTGCCCAGCCGGGCGCGGTCGCCGAGTTCGGTGAGCCAGCGGCGGCCGTCCTCGCGCGGGGCCGTGGCCAGTCCCTTGTCCTGCAGCCGCTGCTGCATCGCCTCGTCGACCGGCATGCCGCCGGGCGATTGGGGGATGAAGTAGAGCGCGGCGCGCTCGTCCTCGGTGATCACCAGGTCGGGAGGCGGGACGGGGAAGCTGAAGGTCGGCGGCGTGGACATGCGCCGCAGTATCCCTCAGCGAACACGCCGCCGAGGCGACGCGGAGCGCCTCAGGCCAGGATCGCCGTGGCCTTGGGAGTCGCGGCCGCCGCGGCGCGGGTGCGGCGACGTGCCGCCAGGCCGGCCGCCAGCGCGGCGATGCCCAGCAGCGCCAGCGAGTCCGGCTCCGGCAGCTCGCCCGCGGCGAAGGCCAGCGCGTTGGCCATCAGCAGCGCGCCGTCGGTCGTGGGGTTCCAGCCGCCGTTCCAGGCATCGCCGGACACGGGAAACATGTTCAGTCCGACGACGACGCCGTGGTGGTCCATGCGGTAGCCCGCCAGCGCCTGGCCGTTGGACCAGCTGGCCACGACCTCGGCGCCGGCCTTGGCCGTGAGGCGGTAGCACAGCGCGGAGCTGCCGCCGTTGAAGTCCGCGATGTCGCGCATCAGCGGGCTGTCCGGCCGGAGCACCGCGCCCAGGCCGCCGCACGAGTTCTGGTTGTTGCTGGTGTTGAAGACGTCGTAGTTGGACGTCACGAAGCGGCCCTGCATGCCCTTGAAGGCGGCCGTCGCGTGCGACAGGCCGGCTTCCACCACGCCGCCGCCGGCGTCGACGTAGTCCGCCAGCACGTCGCCCAGCGCGGCCGCGTTGGCGAAGGGCTTGGAGGCGGTGTCGTCGAACACCAGGACGGCGTCATAGTTCTGCAGCAGCGCGAGCGAGGGCGTGCCGGTGTTGGCGTTGAACACGTCCACGGTGCCGGCCAGCAGCCCGGTGGCGGCGATCTTGGACTGCACGTCCGCCAGCCCGCCGGCCTGGCCGGTCGCGCCGAGGATCAGCACCGAGGCCTGGGCGGCGACGGCGGTCGCGCACAGCGCGGCGGCGGCCAGCGCGGACCGGAGGGCGGGGAGCAGGGGCGAGCGCTTCATCGGTTCTCTCTCGTGTTCTTGTCGTTCGGGGTCGGCATCGATCGCTGGGTCAAGGCCGGCATCTTTCCCAAGGCAGGCCGGGAAAGCGGTTCAGGGAAGCAACATCCAAGCCACCGGCGAGGATTTCCCAGCGCCACAAGCACTTGCGATCGCTGTCCCTGGAGAAGGGGTCAGCGGGTGTAATGAATCCCGACACTTCCGGCGTGGAAGTTGCTTCGCGGATCGCCCTCGGGCGTGCGGGCCTCGGCCCTTGTAATGCGGGGGTAAAACATCGTCGGCGTGCATGGCGCGGCACGACGGTTGGAGGGAAACTTGCCGAGGCGTGAAGGTACGGCCTGCTTGCAGGTGGGTCGAGATCCTGATCACAAGACCAAGGAGTGTCCATGTCAGCCAAGCCAGACCACACCGATGCCGTCGGGGGCGTCGAGAGTCACAACGGACGCTGGTTCGTCCGCGAAGTCGTCGGCGAGACGCCGCCGTTCCGGGCCCGCTACCTGGTCATCGCCGCGCATGCGGCCAACGACGGCAAGCAGGAACTGAACGGCTACTGGCATGAGCTGGAGCGCAGCTTCGACACGTGGAGTTATGCGGCCGACGCGGCGCTGGAAGCCGCGCAGCGGGCGATCGATTTCAGGCCCTGACGAGGCCCCGGCTTCAGGCCGGATCGAGCGTGGGATGGGCGCGCGGGACGCGCCGCGGCTCACATGCCCGCGGTGATCTTCTTCTGCAGCGCCTTGTACTGCTCCAGGCGCGGGCCGCCCAGCGCGACCGCGCGCTCGATCGCCAGCGAGGCCTTGTAGCGCATGCCCTGTTCCATCAGCACCTGGGCCAGGTTGTTCCAGCCCTCGGGCAGGTCGGGGCGCACGTCGGTCAGCCGCTCGTAGTGGCGCATCGCGTTCCGGCGGTCCTTGGCCGCGTAGGCGGTGTTGCCGGCGCCCAGCAGCAGCACCGGCTCGCCGGGCCAGCGCGCGAGCGCGGCGGTGTAGCCCTTGCGCGCCGCCGGCGCGTTCAGCCGCTCGAGCGCGGCCAGCGCCGCGCCGGTGCCCGCGCCGTCCAGCGAGACGGGCAGCAGGTCCGGCGGCAGCGTCGTCATCGCCCAGTAGTCGCCGCGCGCCCAGGTGCGCTCAAACACCGGCAGCTCCACTTCCTGCCGCGCGGTCTTGCCGCTGTGCAGCAGGATCGTGCGGCGCTGTCGGTCGTAGCCGACGGCGACGGCGTAGTGCCACACCGGCGCAATGTCCAGCGACAGGTTCTGGAAGACGATCACCGGATGTCCGGCCGCGACCTCGGTCAGCAAGGCGTCCAACCGCGGTGGAAGCACGTAGGCCGGCAGGCCCTGGCGCCGCGTGGCGACCAGCATCTCGGTCTGCAGCGAACCCTTGCGGCCGGGCAGGAAGACCTGCGGCTTCAACTGCTCGACCGTCGCGGTCTTGCCGGCCGTGCGCAGCAGCATCGCCAGCGCGGCGGGGCCGCATTCGTAGTCGTCCTGCGCGATGAACGGCGTCTTCGCGGACAGGTCCACCCGCGCCGGCAGGTCCGCGGGCCACTGCCTCTCCAGCGCCTGCAGCTGCGGCGGCGTGCTCGCGCAGCCGCCCAGCAGCAGCGCGAGCGCCAGCGCGGCCAGGACGCCCGTGCGGTCGGACCATGCCGAACGGGCTGAAGGTTCGGCCCGGACGGAACGGGCGGGGGACATCGCGGACATCAGGCGCACATCAGGCGCTCAGCGGATCGAGCGCGTGAACGGGAAGACCTTGGTGAAGCCCAGGATGTCGGTCACCAGCAGGATCACGAACACCGTGAAGATGATGCCCAGCACGTCGCCGCCGGCGGGGGCCTGGGCGACGCGGCCGTCGAGCGAGCGGATCTCGTCGTCGGACATCGCGTCCACGCGGGATTGCGCGGCCGCGGGATCGACGCCTTCCTTGACCATGGCCTGGCGCACGTCCTCGCGGGCGAAGAAGGCGTTCACGCGGGCACGGCTGTCGGCGGCGGTGCCGGCGGGCGCGGCCGGCTGGACCAGCGCGTCGGTCGGCACGACCTGGGCGCTCGCGTGCATCGGCAGCGCCATCAGCGTGCAGGAGGCGATCAGCGTGGACGCGATCGCGCGCTTGGCGAGCGAGGGGCGCACCGCGGCGGGTGAGACTTGGACGGCGTGTTCTTGTCGGTTCATGGTCGGACCTGGAGGGAAGGATGCGAAATCCTAGGTCCGCGCCCGACGCTGTTACAAGTTCGATTACCGGGCGTCACATCGGATGCAAATCCCGCGTGTTCCGAGGCCCTGACGGGTGGCAAGAACGTGTTAAGGCGCCGCCGTGATGCCGACGTGGCGCGGTGCCGGGATCGTCGCCTCCGGGGCGCGGGCTCAGCTGTCGCAGCGCTGGCCGCTGGCGCTGCGCAGGATCCAGCGATCGGCCTTGCGCGACAGCAGGGCGGTCGAACTCAGCGTGCCCAGGCCGCAGGTCGAGGCGTCGACCTCGGCGAACTGCGCCAGTTCGACGGTGTCCGCGTCGCGCCATCGCAGGAAGCGGAAGCTGACCGCCGTCTGCCCGGAGGCGGGCTGGAAGCGGTAGCGCTCGACGAGGCGGCCGTCTTCCCGGCTCCAGAGCACGACGCCGTTGAACTCGGCGCCCGGTGACGCGTGGGTCACGACCAGATAGCGGCCGTCCGGCGATGGATGGACGTTGCCATGCATCTCGTAGCGCGTGCCGTCGGCGCGCGAGATCCACAACACCTCGCTGCCGGCGGCGACGGTGGCGCGCACGACGTAGAACTGGCCGTCGGGCGACAGGCCGTCCAGACGGAAGTCGACGGCAGGCTGGGACGGATCCGTGGGGTCGGGACGCTGGCTGTCGAGGATCACCGGCCGGCCCTTGGCGACGGGCAGGAACAGCCGCAGGTCGTCGCGGCGCGCCGGCACGCCGGGCCGGCGCAACACCTCAGCCTCGGCCTGGGCGCGGAACTGCTCGTCGGAGCCTTCGTCGGCGACGCGGCCGGGAGGCGCTTCCGAGGACGGCGCGAAAAGACTGCCCCGCGGTGCGATGCCGGCGGACGCGGGAGGCCGCGGCGGCGCGGGCCAGGCATTGGAAAAGGCCTCGACGGCGAAGGCGGCGAGCAGCAACGCGGCCGCCAGGACGGCGCGACGGGCGTGGACGGCGACCGGCCAACCTGCCGGGAGGGCGGCCGCGAGGGCGGGCGGGACGGACAACATCGGACGGCAGTGCGGGGCGCGGGCGGTGGCCGCGGGGAGACCGCGGGAGGGCCACGGGTCTAGGCGCCGGAGTCTAAGAGGCCTCCGTTCGCTGGCCCACACAGGTTACGCCTGGTGACAAGACCTGGCCCCGGCGCGGTGCCGGCGCGCGCTGTCCGCCCTGGCGCCGACGCTGGCTTCAGCGTTTGCAACGCGGCGTCGTGACGTCCTTGAGTGCCCAGTCCTCGCCGTTGCGGGCAAGCACGACCAGCGCCTCTTCCGTCGAGTTTGGGCAGGTCAGCGGATCGCCCGCCGTGGTGCGCTCGAGCTCGATGGTGCGGTTGTCTTTCCAGCGCATGAAGCGGTAGAGCGCGAAGCGGTCGCCCGGCTCGTGCCGGAACTTCTCGACCAGGCGGCTCGACGCGCGTTCCCAGATCAGGATGCCGTTGAAGTCGCCCGACTCGGAGGCGCTGACCACCGCCAGCAGGCTGCCGTCCGGCGAGGGCCGGGGCGTGGCGCGCAGCCGGTAGCGCTCGCCGTCCTGGCGCGAGACCCAGATGACGTCGCTGCTCTCGTAGTAGGTCGCGCGCACGATGAAGAACTCGCGGTCCGGCGACAGGCCGTCGAAGCGGTAGTCCTCGTAGGCGGCCTCGCCGCGGCCGCTGGCGTTGGGCCAGACGCTGTCGAAGATCTCCGGGCGGCCCGACACGGTGGGCAGCACCAGCCGCGAGCCGGTGCGCTTGATGAGGTCGTGCCGGCCCGCGGCGTTGGCCTTGCGCATCGCGTCGGCCTCGGCCTTGGCGCGGAAGGCCTCGTCCGAGCCTTCGTTGCCGGCGGCCTGGCCGGGGTCGGCCTCGGGCCTGGCGCGCTGCAGGTCCTTGGTGAAGTCGCCCTTGGGCGCGATGCCGCTGGACTTGGCCGGCGGGGGCGGCTTGTAGCTGGAGGACTGCGCGGCGGCGGGGCCGGCGAGGGTGCCGGCAAGGAGGCCGGTGCAGAGCGCGGCGGCCAGCGCCGTCATCGCGCGGCGCGGAGCCGGACGGATGGCGAGGGGTCGGGGAGATCGGTTCAGGAGGCGCATCGCGGTCCGTTGGGCAAGGTCAGCTCAGCCGTGGATCGCCGCCGCGACGATCTGGCCGATGGAGATGCACATGGCCGCGACCACGACGGCCAGGGCCATGTTCTTGTGCTCGACGATCTCCTCCCACAGCTTGTACGGGGTCAGCTTGTCGATGACGACGAAGCTGATCCAGAACACCAGCACGCCGATGAGGGCGTACAGGATGGAGCCCAGCACGATCGCGGGCTTGAGCCATTCGAATCCTTCCATGTCGTTCTCCTGGTCGGTCTTGAAGTGTGACGTGAAGCCGGTGACGACAGGCGGGGGGAAATCCGGGCTGCCGGAGTGTCTCCGCGTTCGCCGCCGTCGTCATGTGTGGCGCTGGTGAGACTGGTGACTACTTGTGGCCGCCGCCGCCGCTGCTGTACCCGCCGTACGAGCCGCCGCTGGAGCCCACGTAGCCCACGCCGCTGCCGCGGCTGCTGCGCTTGCATTGCTGGTACTCGGCGCTGCTCTCGCCGTAGGTGTCCTTGTAGCGGTCGCAGTCGTCGCTGCTGCAGGCGCGCAGCATCGCGAACAGCACCGCCAGGACGAAGATCCCGATGACGATGTTGCGCAGCAGCTTGCCCTGGTCCAGGCCGGAGCTCACGTCGCGGCGCAGCGCCGGCATCCGGTCCTCGGGCAGGGCGGCGAAGCGGCGCACCTCGGCGGCGTCGACCGCGCGGCCGTGGCTCCAGGTCACCTCGTTGCCGGCCTGCTCGCTGCTGAGCAGCTCCAGCCCCGTGCCGTTGCGCCATTCGAAGTCGCGCACCAGCGCGCGTTCCTCGCGCTTGACGCGCCAGTAGAACTCGCCCAGCACGTAGGTGACCTTGGCGGTGTAGGTCCACTTGTGCTTGAAGTCCCTGTCCTTGTAGCGGACCGATTTCGCGCCGGCGTTGGACGGCGCGCCGGTGATCGGGCGCACGACGCTCCAGCCGTCCTCGGTGTCGACCAGGAAGGCGAAGCCTTCCATGCGGTTGAACAGCAGGTACTCGCGCCAGAAGGTCTGTTCGTCCTCGCTGGACTCCGGGAGGTCGCAGCGTTCCAGGTAGCCCACGACCTGCCAGGGCTTGGGCGTGCCGCCCTCGATCGCGAGCTGGCCGGTGGTGCCCAGCGGGATCTGCGGTTCGCCGCCGGTGTTCTGGCGGTAGGCGGCCAGGTCGGCGCCCGCGCCCTTGGACACGTCCACCACGGACTTGCATTGGCCGCAGACGATGGATTGCGTCGTGTCGAGCCGGGGTTCCAGCGCGGCGCCGCAATTCGGGCAGGGCAGTGCCTTGGACTTCAAGGTCGCGCCGCTCTCGTCGCGCAGGCCGGTCAGCTTCAGGTCGGCCAGCTGGACCGCCCGCCCGACCGACCAGGTCGGCGCGGCGGGATCGCTGTACTCCAGCGTCGCGACCTCGTCGGCGGTGTTGCGCAGGTCGACGACGGGATAGCTCGTCGCGAGGTGCGGCGGATGCGGCAGTTCGCCCTCGGCGGCGGCGACGGTCGCGTCCTCGATGGAGGCGACCTGCCAGGCCGAGCCCGCCAGCATCTGCAGCCCGCCCGGGCGCAGCGTGGCCGGATCGGGGACGGGCCCGTCCAGCGGCGCCTCGAAGCTGATGACGAAGCTGCCGTTGTCCTCGGCCAGCCAGCCGCTGCGCGGCGGCCGTTCGGCGCCGGCGTCGAACAGGATGTGCCACTCGTTCCAGCCGCCGTCCGCATAGGACATCTGCAGCCGGCCGACGACGACGAAGCCCGTGCCCGCGTAGCGCCCGGCCGCGCCGAGCTGCAGCGGCGAGTAGTCCTCGAAGACCTCGGACGTCGTGCCGATCCGGCGCAGCGCATCGCCCTCACGCAGCAGCGTGGAGCGGCAGAAGCTGCAGACGGCGCTGGCGGACGCGGCCGAGGCGAACTCGACCGGCGCCCCGCAATTGGGGCACTGCGCCTGCCAGCGGCGTTGGGGGGACGCGGTGACCAATCAGGACCCGGAGCGAGACATCGCGAGCAGCGCCCGACGGCGTCAGCTGAGCTTCTTCAGCAGCTCGGCCTTCTTGGCCGCGAACTCCTCGTCGGTGAGGATGCCCTTGGCCTTCAGGTCGCCGAGCTTCTCCAGCAGCAGGAGCACCTCGTCGGCGCTGGCGCTGACCGGTTGCGGCTGCACCGGCGCCGCGGGCTGCGCGGCGGCCTGGTTGGCGTTGGACAGCCCCTGCTGGAGCTGCTGCGCCATGGTCTGGCCGAGCGCCAGTCCGGCGCCCAGGCCCATCGCGTCGCCGGCGATGCCGCCGCCACCGCCCGAGCCCACGCCCTCGGCGAGCTTGGGGATGGCCTGCGCGGTCTGGTACTGCATGAACTGGCCCATGTTCTGGCCGATCATGCCCATGCCGATCTTCTGGTCGAGGATCTTCTGCAGTTCCTCGGGCAGCGAGACGTTCTGCAGCGTGACCATCTCGAGCTTCAGGCCCAGCGCGTCGAAGGACGGCTGCGTCGCCTCCTGCAGCGCCTTGGCGAACTCGACCTGGTTGGCCGCGAGGTCCAGGAAGGGGATGCCCGACTGCGCGACCGCGTCGGAGATGTGCTGCAGCATCAGGCCGCGGAGCTGGCCGTCGAGTTCGGTGACGGTGTAGCGCTCGCGGGTGCCGGAGATCTCGGTGTGGAACTTCTTCGGATCGACGACGCGGTACGAGTAGTTGCCGAACGCACGCAGGCGCACCGCGCCGAAGTCCTTGTCGCGGATGGTGACCGGCTGGGTGGTGCCCCAGCGCTGGTCCACCTGCTGGCGGGTGGAGAAGAAGTAGACGTCGCTCTTGAACGGGGACTCGAAGAGCTTGTCCCAGTTCTTCAGGTAGGTCAGGACCGGCAGCGTCTGCGTGGTCAGCTTGTACATGCCGGGGCCGAAGACGTCGGCGACCTTGCCTTCGTTGACGAAGACGGCCATCTGCGACTCGCGGACGGTGAGGGAGGCGCCGTACTGGATCTCGAAGTCCTGCATCGGGAACCGGTAGGCCAGGACGCCGTTGTCGTCCTCGGTCCACTGGATGATGTCAATGAACTGTTTCTTGATGAAGTCCATCAGGCCCATGGCGCTGCTCCACGAAAAGGCACGGTCCAAACCGACCGTCGCGCAGGAGTATCCCTCAGCCCCGGGGCGACCTTCGTCACCCTGAGGGGGGAGGTTCGTGCGAGGGCGCGGCCGGGGCCGGGGCCGGACCTGCGTCGCGCGGTGCCGGGCGGCATCGCGAGACTGCGAGTCACTTCGGGCAGCCGCCGGACGCCGGCGTCCACAGCGTCGGCGTCGTGGCCGGCGTCCAGCCCGCGCCGGTCCAGGCGGTGTGGGTCACCAGGGCCTTGTAGGTCTTGCCCTGGTAGCTGACGACGGCGCCGGCGTTGTAGGTCTTGCCTTCGCTCCAGGCCGCGCAGCTCGGTGCTGGGGCCGGCGAGGGCGCCGGCGCGGGGGAAGGCGCGGGAGCGGGCGAGGGCGCCGGGGACGGTGCCGGCGCGGGGGATGGCGCGGGCGCGGGCGGAGGCGGCGTGGCGCCGCTGGTGTCGGTGCCGTGCGTGGCGGTGGTCCAGCCGAGGAACTCGTAGCCGCCCTGGTCCGGTCCGTGCGAGCGCACGTAGGCCTGGAAGTTGGGGATGTTGACGCCGCGGCTGACGTAGCCGTTGAGCGCCAGCTCGGTGTAGCCGGACTCGGTGTGGTAGCTGCGGCAGTCGCGCACGCCGGCGCCGTTGGCCAGCGACTTCGCCATGTACTCCAGGCCCATGGCCAGGCGCGGCAGCGCGTCCTTCGCATTCGGCTTGTGCATCCAGACCGAGTTGTCGCCCTGGACCGAGGCCATCTCGGCGGCCTGGGCGATGCCGATCAGGTTGTACTGCGGGTGCCAGCAGTCGCGGGCCTTGAGCTCGTTGACCTCGCCGTTGGCGTAGATCGACACCGGGATCATCTCGATCAGCCGGGTCAGGCCGGCGGCGTAGCGGGTCGGGTTGTCCTGGAACACGCCGGCGGCCATCATCCCGAGCGCGGCCGAGACCGCCCAGTTGTTGGTCCGCGACTGGGCCTTGGCGGTCTCGGTGTAGAGCCGGTCGACGAAGCCGTTGAAGCGGCTCACCTCGGCGGCGGGCCAGGCGGCCTGGCCGCCGTTGTGGTGGCGCAGGATCTCCGCGGCGCTGATCCAGACCGGCATCATCCACGCGGCCTCGAGCTGCACCTGCGCGGCGTTCGTGCCGGAGGCGACGGTGAAGCCGCGGAAGGTGCCGGCCCAGTCGTTGAGGATGGCGACGGCCTTGTCGCGGTGGCGCGCGTCGTTGGTCTTCACCCAGCGCAGCGTGTTGAGGTAGGCGGCCATCGCGTCGTTCTTGAAGCGCGTCTCCTGCGGACCGCGCGCGCTGCCGACGACTTCCACCGTCGTCAGCGCCTGGTGCGCGTAGGTGTGGTTGCTGCGCGGATCGCCGAGCACGACGGCGTAGCCCGTCTTGATGCCGCTGGACGAGGACGAGTTGGCGGCGGCCCGGAAGGTGTCCAGCCGCGACTGGCTCATGAAGATGCCGGGATGGCGGAACTTCGCGGGCGCGGCAGCCTGGATCGAGGCGCGGGCGTGGCCGTCCGGCGTGTCGGGCGTTTCCGGCGACTGCGGATCGGGCGACGGTGTCTCGGACGATTGCGCGTCGAGCGACGGCGTCGACGCCTGTCCGACGGCCCGCGTGCCCGCGTCCTCGCCGCCACCGCCGCAGGCCGTCAGCGCGGCCAGCAGGATCGGTGAGAGCGTCCATCGGAGGCGGCCGGCAAAGGTCGCCGAGGTGGAAGGCGCGAATCGCCGGGCGTGGTCCGTTCCGATCATGGTCGTCTGCTCCGCTGTTGAAGGCGGCGCGACTTTACGAACCGGAAAGAGTAGGGATGTGACGGTGGGTAATCAGATGCGAGCAGTCGATGCGGCGGCCCCGCGTGCCCGCGATCACGGCGTCGAACGGTGCAAGCGGCGTGTGTCCCGCGCTGCCGGGACGGCGATGGTCACGCATTACCTCGAAAGGATGGCGTCGGAAACGGTGGCGGCGAGATCACGCGGGTCCGTCGCACGCGGCCGCGCAACAGGCTTGCAGCAATTTCCCGATGCGCTGACCCCCGGCATGTCGTCGCTGGCCCCCGCAAGATCAGCCAGAGTTGTGTGAAATTATCAGATTGATCGAATTGAAAGTGATCGATCTGGTTGATTTGAACCGTACAACGTATGACACTATCCTCACACAAACGACGAGGACACAGCGTATGACGACGAAATCAGCAGTGGTCGATGCCAGCGGCGTCGACGTGGTGACCGGCGGCATGACCGTACGGATGCAACTGATCGTGGCCTTCAGCGCGCTCGCGCTGCTGGTGCTGATCGTGGCGGGGTTGTCGATCAATGCGCTCCTCAATGCCAACAGCACTTTCGAGAGCTATGTCCAGGGCATCAACGCCCGTGCGACCTTGGCGGAACGGGTGCGTACCGCGGTCGATCGGCGCGCCATCGCGGCGCGCAATCTCGTGTTGGTCACCAAGCCGGCAGACCTGGATGTTGAAAAGGCGGAAGTCGTTCAAGCCCACAAGGACGTCACCGATCGCCTGGCCAAGCTGATCGAGATGTCCAAGGCGGAAGGTGTTTCGGAGCAGGCGCGCGAACTCATCCGGCGCATGGCCCGCATCGAGGAGCAGTACGCCCCGGTCGCGCTGGGCATCGTCGACCTGGCCCTGAAGAAGCAGACCGAGCAGGCGGTGTTCAAGATGAACGAGGAATGCCGCCCCTTGTTGAGCGCCTTGATCGCGGCGCAGCGGGGGTACGCCGAATTCACGGCGCAACAATCGGAACAGATGATCCGGGCTGCCGCGCAGGCGTTCGCGTTCGAACGGAACCTGCTGCTGCTGGGATGCGCGCTGGCCCTCGCGGGGGCAGCGCTTGCCGGAACGCTCATCGTCCGGCGCCTGTCGCGCGCCCTGGGCGCCGAACCCGCGGACCTCAGCAGCGCCGCGCGCAAGGTGGCGCAGGGCGACCTCAGCCCGGTGACCGGCGCGGAGGCGGCCCCGGCGGGCAGCGTGCTGGCGTCGCTCGGCGCGATGCAGGCGAGTCTGTGCGCGATCGTTCACGAGGTGCGGGAAGTCTCGGACTCGATCGCCAATGGCTCCTCGGAGATCGCGACCGGGAATGCGGATCTCAGCCAGCGCACCGAGGAGCAGGCCAGCGCCTTGCAGCAGACGGCCGCGACGATGGACGAACTCGGCAGCACGGTGCGCAACAACGCGGACAACGCACATCAGGCCAATCAACTGGCGCTGGGGGCGTCCTCCGTCGCGATCAAGGGCGGCGAGGTCGTCAGCGAGGTGGTCAGCACGATGAAGGGGATCAACGAGAGTTCCAGGAAGATCTCCGAGATCATCGGGGTGATCGACGGCATCGCGTTCCAGACCAACATCCTCGCGCTCAATGCGGCCGTGGAGGCCGCCCGGGCCGGCGAGCAGGGGCGTGGGTTTGCCGTGGTGGCCGGCGAGGTCCGCAACCTGGCACAGCGCAGCGCCCAGGCGGCCAAGGAGATCAAGACGCTCATCTCCGCGAGCGTCGATCAGGTGGAGCGCGGATCCGCCCTCGTGGATCGCGCGGGACAGACGATGGAAGAGGTGGTCGGGGCGGTCCGGCGTGTCAGCGACATCGTGGGCGAAATCAGCTCCGCCAGCACCGAGCAGAGCGCCGGCGTGAGCCAGGTGGGACTGGCGGTCACGCAGATGGATCAGGTGACCCAACAGAACGCGGCCCTGGTGGAGCAGAGCGCCGCCGCGGCGGAAAGCCTGCGCGTCCAGGCCTCGCAACTCGTCCAAGCGGTGTCCGTGTTCTCGATCAAGGAGGCCGGACATGGGTCGCAAGGTGCAGAGGCGGGCGCCGCGTCGCCTTCGCGCTCCGGATCGCCGTCAGCGAAGAGCCAGACCCACGACCGTGCCCGCAACACTGCCCGGTCGACACCGGTGCGGATGGGGGCCGGGACCTCTCGCGAGGCGTGGCCCAGCCAAGCCGGCGCGACGGCGGAGCTTGCAGGCGCCCAGGGGTGGGGCAGCTTCTGAAGCCGGCGGCGCGGTCCGGCGTCAGTACCCGCGAGTCTCCAGAGGCGCCTTGCCCGACCTCACGCGCTCGCGGGCGCGGCTCTCTTCCCGCATGAGCCTGCCGTTGGCGACATGCCGCACCAGCCACGGCAGCGTGCGCACCTTCGCGCCGCCGGCCATCGCCGGCACCCAGGCCTTCGCGCATTTCTCGAAGAGCTCCGCGTTGAGCGCGAGGCGCGAGGGCGTCATCCCGAGCAGCAGCAGCTGTCCCGCATGCATCGCCGCGTTGCCGCCGTCGGCCAGCGCGGCGGGCAATCGAGCGAGATCCTCGGTGGGCCGGGCCATGTGACCGAGCTGCCGGATCTGTTCGTCGAAGACGGCGGGCATCCATCCGCCGAAGGCCGCGATCTGCCGGCCGAAGGGGCCGCCGCCGACGAGCACCGCGCAGACGTCCTGCCGCGCCTGGTAGATCGCCCGGTGCCATGCGGCGGCCGTCGCCGACATCGCCGACATCACCGACATCGCCTCCGCCGGCTCGGCCTCGATCGAGAACGCCTGCATCGACGCGTCCACGGCCGAGCCCCAGTACATCCGCCCGCTCCCCGGATCGCGCAGCGACAGGCTGTCGGACGCCTTCGGCATCAGCCCGCGCGCGAGCAGCCGCTGTCGCAGGCCGCGCCAGGCGTCCATGAACGCTGCCTCGTCTCGCGCGCCGCTGCTGAAGTCGTCGTTCATGGCGAGGGCGGCGGTCCTGTTCACACCAGCGCCATCACGTCATCGAAGCGATTCAGCGCTTCGTCGATGACCTCGTCGGTGTCGGCCAGGCTGGTGTAGAGCCGGCTGCCCGCCACCGAGATCAACCCGTGCGCGGTGAAGGCCGCGCCCATCTCCTCCATCATGTGCTTGCGGCGCTTCGCCTCGTCCTTGACCTTGATCAGCTTCCACAGGCTGCTGGTGTCCAGCAGCAGCACGCCCGAGGTCTGCAGGTGCACGATGGAGCCGAGGTTGTAGGCCACGTAGGGCAGGCCGCGGCGCTGGATGATGTCGTCGAGTCCCCGTCGCAGCCGCTCGCCGGCCCGGCCCGCGACCGCCGGCGCATTCGTGCGTTCCGTCTCCAGCAGCGCGTGGTACCCCGCGACGCAGCTCAGCGGATTCGCCGACAGGGTCCCGCCGACGAAGGCTCGCCGCGCGGTCGTCCCGATACCGCCGACCAGCGACATCATGATCTCCCGCTTCCCCCCGATCGCGCCCGACATCGGGTAGCCGCCGGTCAGGCACTTGCCCAGCACCGTCAGGTCGGGGATCACGCCGAAGTAGGCCTGGGCGCCGCCCATGCCGGTGCGGAAGCCGGTCACCACCTCGTCGAAGATCAGCAGCGCGCCGAACTCGTCGCACAACGCGCGGACCTGCGCGTTGAACTCGCGATGCACCGGCCGCGTGCCGCTCTCCGGTCCGAAGGGCTCCAGCAGCACCGCCGCCGTGCCGCCGCGCAGCCGGTTCCAGCGCAGCAGCCGTCGCAGCGCCTCGGGATCGTTGGGCAGGCACTCCTGCGTGTGCGCCGTCGCGCCGCGCGGGATGCCGATCGCCTCCATGCGGCCGGTCTTGGGCAGCCGCATGCCGTAGACCAGCTGGTCGCTCCAGCCGTGATACGCCCCGCCGATCTTGATGACCCGCTTGCGTTTCGTGAACGTGCGGGCCAGGCGCACAGCGCCCATCACGGCCTCGGTGCCGGAGCCCAGCATGCGCAGCATCTCGACGCCGGGCATGTGGCGGCAGACCAGCTCCGCCAGCTTGACCTCGTACTCGTGCAGCAGGCCGGTGACCGGGCCGCAGTCGTCGAGCAGCGCCTTCACCGCCGCGCGCACCGCCGGCGGATTGCTGCCCAGCAGCGTCGGGCCGCCGGCCTGCAGGAAGTCGATGTAGCGGTTGCCGTCGATGTCGGTGAGGTAGGCGCCCTCGGCCCTCGTGATCGCCAGCGGGAAGGGATGGTTGAAGGCGAGGTTGTGCTGGACCCCGCCCGGGATCACGGTCGCGGCCTGCGCCGCGAGCCGCTTCGATCCGGCGCAGCGTTCGTCGAACCAGCGCAGCACCTTGGGCATCGCGTCCGGCCGGATCGGCCGCATCGGCTGGTTCACCAGGGCGGCGAGGCGCTCGTACAGCGCGTGCGTGTCAGGCCAGGCTGGCACCGCGGAAGCACCCGGAGGCAGCGCGGCCTGCGGCAGGCGCGCACCGGACGCAGGACCGGTGGCGAGGCCCGGAGGTGCCGACGACGGCGTGGCGGTGGCGGTGGCGGTGGCGGAATCAGGCGAAGACATCACGGTCCCTTCGGAGGAAAGAGCAGGTCGCGCACCGGCGCGATCCGCGCGTGCAGCCCGGGCTCGCGCCGCAGTCGCTCGTCGATGCGCGCGGCGAGCCGGTCGCGCGCCAGGCGCTCCAGCCGCTCGACGGCCTCGAGCGCCTTCGCGCTGTCCGCGGCGCAGCAGAGGATGCCATGGTTGCGCAGCAGGTAGGCCTGGCGGTCGACCCGGACCGCCTTGGCGAGCCTGGCCGCGAGCCAGGAGGTGCCCGACGGCGCGTAGCCGACCACGGGCACCTCGTGGCCGAGCCAGGGGCGATCCGGCTCGGGCACCGCGAGCGCCTGCCCGATCAGCGCGCAGGCGCTCGCCAGTGGCTGGTGCGTGTGGATGCTGCAGCCGACGTCGGGACGCGCCCGCAGCACGCGCGCGTGCAGGCCGGTCTCCACCGACGGCTGGCGCTCGCCGCCGCTGGCGTCGTCGACGACTTCGAGATCGGACAGTCGCAGCACGCAGACGTCCTCGGGCCGCATGACGAGGTAGTCGGTCGCCGACGGCGTGACCGCGACGAGACCGGCGTCGATGCGCAACATCAGGTTGCCTCCCGTGCCCGCGAAGTAGCCGCGTTCCGACAGGCGAAGGCAAAGCTGCACCACGTGGCGGCGGTCGCGCTCGTGCTTCATGCGCCGGCTCCCGCCGCGGGTGCCCGGTTGAGCCGGTGGTACAGCGGCGCCAGGCGCGCGCGCACTTCCTTGAAGGCCTCGAACTTGTCGCCGTAGAGCCGGCGCAACGCGGCGGCGGGCTCGTAGACGCGGCGCGTCCGGCGCAACGCCGGGAGCTCGGCGAAGGTCAGCGCGCCGGTCCCCACGCCGGCGAGGAAGGCCGCGCCGATCGCGTTGGCCTGGATCGGATGCTCGAGCTGGCGGATCGGCTGGCCGGTGACGTCGGCCAGGATCTGGCACCAGACCTCGCTCTGCGCGCCGCCGCCGACCGCCGCGATCGTGCCCGGCGAGCGCCCCAGCAGCCGGCCGAAGGGCTCCATCATCCAGCGCGTGTTCAGCGCGACGCCTTCCAGGAAGGCGCGGAAGATGTCCTCCCGCGAATGCGCCAGCGAGAGGTTGACCAGTCCCGCCCGCAGCAGCGGATCGTCCACCGGCGTGCGCTCGCCGAAGAGCCAGGGCGTGTAGATCAGCCCGCGCGCGCCCGGCGGCACCCGCGCCGCGATGGTGTTGAGCAGCTCGTAGACGGCGGGGTGTTCCTCGTCGGAGGCCAGTTCGTCGGGGTGGTAGAGGATGCGATCGCGGAGGAAGGACAGGTTGGCGCCCGCGGTGGACTGCAACGCGAGCGCCAGGTAGCGCCCATCGACGGCGCAGGGCACCGCCGCGATCTTGTGGCGGACGTCGGTCCGCATGTCCGGCACGTGCGCGCCCAGCCAGGAGGAGGTGCCGAGGTAGAGATGCGTCTCGAAGTCGGGCACGGCGGCGCCCACCGCGACAGCGGAGGTGTCGACCGCGCCGGCGACCACCGGCGTCGACGCCGGCAGGCCCAGGCGTTCGGCGACCTCGGGCCGCAACGGCCCCAGCACGTCGGTGGAGCGGACGATCTCCGGCAGCTTGCCGGCGTCGAGGTCCAGCGCGCCGATCAGGCGCGGGTCGTAGCGCACGCGCGTGGGGTCGCGGTTGTCGGTGACCCAACTGGTGAGGATGGAGTCCTGCGTCGCCGCGACGCGGCCGCAGAGGCGGTAGTTGAGGTAGTCGAGCGCGTTGAGGAAGCACTGCGTCGCGTCGTACACCGCGGGCTGTTCGTCGCGGATGAAGGCCATGTGGCCGGCGGCGTCGCGTCCGCTCAGCGAGGGCGCGCCGCCGGTGAGGCGCAGCCAGCGCCAGAGCCTGAGCGGGGCGTAGCCCTCGATGTTGAGCCAGCGTCCGCGCGCGCGGCGCCGGATCGCGGCGGCGCCGCGCGCGTCCAGCCAGCTGAAGGCCGGCCCGATCGCGCGGCCGTCGCGGCCGAGGCAGACGGTGACTTCGGTCTGCGTGGAGCAGCACACGGCGGTCACGCGGCGTCGACGCGCGGCGTCGGGCGCGAGCACTTCGCCGGCCGCGTCGAGCAAGGCCTGCCACCAGGCCTCGGGATCCTGCTCGGCGCGCACGCCGTCGACCTGCAGCGCCACGGGACGGAAGGCCCAGGCGAGGACCTCGCCCGTCAGGCTCACCAGCGCGCACTTACAGCCGCTGGTGCCGAGGTCGACGGCCAGGGTCAGCGGGGCGGTCGATGACGGCGTCATCAGAACTTGCGCGACACCGACACCACCAGCGTGTTGTTGTCCTGGCGCTTCCAGCCGTCGCCGTCGGGGATCATGAAGAGCTCGGGGCGATGCGTGCTCGTCGCGACCCACTCGGCGGTCCAGCTCAGGCCCCAGCGCTGATGCGTGACGCCGATCGAGTAGTCGCTGAAGTCCGCCTCCTTGAAGTGCCGGATCTTCTGCGTGCCCGCATGCAGGTTGAGCGTGGTCGTCGGCGTCAGCGGATGCCGGTAGGTGAGGTCGTAGAGCATGCTGCCGCGCGAGTTCCGGTCGCCGCGCGCGTAGCACTCGAGCGCCGGCGTGGGATCGACGGCGGCGGCGAGGATCTGCCCGCAGACGCCGCCGGTGTCCGCGCCGCGGTAGGTGCGCGAGAGCACGTGCAGGATGCGGCCCTCGAGATTGCCCCAGCCGATCTCGATCACCGCATAGGCGGTGTCGTAGCGGGTGCGGCGGAAGTCCACCGGCATGCCGGCCTCCAGGTCGATGCCGTGGGGCGCGTCGAACTTCGCGCCGGGGAAGAACTCCTTGGCCAGGCCCAGTCCGAAGTGCCAGCTGTCCGGATCGCCGAAGCGGTAGCCGGTGCCCAGCAGCAGGTTGAGGCCGTCCCCGTCGGTGAAGGCCTTCTTGCTGACCGTGGACAGCTGGGCGAGGCCGATGATCCCCGACTCGTGCGCGAGCTGCACGCCCAGCTGCAGCGAGGGCTTGCGGCCCGAGTCCGACACGCCGCGGTTGCGCAGGTCGGAGAGCAGCTTGACCTCGGGGTCGACGGCCATCGTGGCGATGCCGGTGTCGTCGGCGCGCGCGTCAGTGGCGCCGAGCAGGGCCGAGGAGGCCACGGCGACCGTGGCGAACGCAGCGGCGAGGGCAGGGGTGTGGCGGGGCATGTCGGGTCTCCTCGTCGTGGTTCTCAGGACTTGCAGACGGGCGACGCGGGCAGGGCGGCGACGCGCTTCATCTGCTCGGTCTGGCCGAGGATCTCGGTGCCGATGAAGGCGCGCACGAAGAGGTCGCCTTCCTTCACGCGCAGCGCGCCCTTGTATTTCTTCCTGTCGCGCGGGTCGTAGACCCAGCCCTCGCGCCAGGCCTCGTTGTCGTAGCGCTCCAGCTGCGCGATCTGGATGCCGCAGGCGTCGTTGGCCTTGCCGGCGTCCTTGTCCCAGACGATGCGGCCGCACAGCGCGCCCGGCTTGTCGGCGCAGGGCTTGAACTCGATGACGGCGCCGCCGTCGGCGCTCAGCCACAGGCCCTTGGCGTCGTCGGGGCCGGCCGCGATCGACAGCCCGGGCCACAGCGCGGCGCCGAGTGCCGCGCACAGCGTCGCGACCGCGAGGTCCGTCCGGCTTGCCGGTCGGGCCGGTACGAAACCGGGTCGAAGGCGAGAGTGTCGAGCTGCCATCGCGTCGTCTCCGGAGGGGCGGGCCCCCGCGTCAATTTGATAGTGATGGCTATGGTATAGCGATGACTATCGAAAATGATTTGCGGAGAAACCCTGGCGTAAGCTCTTGCTCTGCGGGAGAGCCCGCGCGCTGCGCGCGCCCCTCACCCCCACCCTCTCCCGCAGTGCGGGAGAGGGAGTGAGAATGCACCGAGCTGACCGTGCGGCTCCCGTCTTGCTCCCTCTCCCGCTTGCGGGGAGGGAGTGAGAATGCACCGAGCTGACCGGAGCGGCTCCCGTCTTGCTCCCTCTCCCGCTTGCGGGAGAGGGCAGGGGTGAGGGCCAGCGGCCGGTGAAGTCAGCCCGCCTGTCGTCTGGCGGGAGCCCGCGTCAACGGCAGTGCCAGAATCGCGAGCGCAGCGAAGCCCGCGGCCACGAAGGGCACCGGCGCGACTGCCTCGCCGGTGACGATCAACGAGGCCGTCAGCGGCCCGAACGCGCTGCCGAAGAGCTGTGCGGCGGGGACCAGCGAGGCGACGCGTCCGCTGCCGTCGACGCGGAAGGCGAGCGCCATTTGAAACGGCAGCATGAACAGCCAGGTGAAGGTGAACAGCCCGCAGAGTGCGGCGAAGGCGGTGGCGCCGCCTTGTTCCGTTCGCGCGATGCCCAGGGCGCTGAGCCCGAGCACCACCGTGCACCCCAGCAGCACCGGGCGCACCGACAGGCGGCGCACGAGCCAGGTCCCGACACTGCCGCCGACGACCTGCATGCCGAGTCCGGCGGCGATCAGCGTCTGCACGGCAAGGGGCGAAAAGCCGGCGCGTGTGCCGAGCGGCTCGGCATAGGCCCACAGCGCGCCGAGGGTGGCGAGCTGGAGGAACGCGACCAACAGCGTGCCGACGCGCGGCCGGGTCCATCGCATGCCGAGGCCTGCCTGACTCACGGTGGGCGTGAGCGGTCCGAGCGGCCGCGCGAAGAGGAGGGCGAGCAGGGCGGCCCCGCCACAGAGCCCGCCCAGCACGACGAAGCCGCCCGCCCATCCGTGCGAGGGAATCACGAGATGCGCGAGCGCGAGCCCGAGCACCGATTGCGCGAGCGTCTGCACGACGAAGAAGAGCCCGGCGAGCCGCTCCGGCACCGCGGCGCGGACGATCACGGCGGTCGTGCTCCAGACCATCAGGCCTTCCGTCACTCCGGCGCCGGCGCGCACGAGGCCCAGGGCCAGATCGCCGCCGACGCGCGTGGTCGCGAGGTTGAGCGCCGCCGCCGCGAGGGCGGCCAGGACGGTGATGGTGCGCAGCGAGCGGACGGACAGCGCCAGGTCGCCGATCAGCACGCCCAGTCCCAGCGCCACGATCTCGCCCATCGCCACGAGCCCGACGCCTTCCAGCGTGACATGACCGGCCTCCAGCAAGGCGCCCAGCAGCAGCGGCTGCAGCCCGAGCATCAGCAGCGCCACCGAGCCGATGACGATGGCCAGGCATTGAGCGCCCCGTGAGCTGGTGGCGGCCGCGGCGGGACTCGCGCCTGGCGTCGGACCTGGGGTCGATGCGGCGTGGGGGGCGGTTGTCATCTCGGCGCAAGCCCTGCGTTGGAAGATGGCTGGCGATCTTATAGTCATGGCTATCTTTCCGGGGAGGCCGCAGACCCTGGAAGAATCCCGCAGAGTTCAAGACCGCTCATGCCCATGCCCTCCACGCGACGCAAGACCTCCGACCCCGCCGCTCCTGCCGCCGCGGCAACCCCCGTGGCGACGGCGGCAGATGCCGCGGCCGACGCCTCGCCGGCGCTGGCGGCCAAGAAGCTGCCCGCGCAGCAGCGCGCCACGGAGACCTACGAGCGCATTCTCGAGGCGGCGGCGCAGACCTTGATCGAGGTCGGCGTGGAGCGGCTCTCGACCAACCTGGTCTGCATGCGGGCGGGCGTGTCGCCGCCGGCGCTGTACCGCTACTTCCCGAACAAGTACGCGCTGCTGTTCGAGCTCGGGCAGCGGCTGATGCAGCGGCAGAACGAGTGCGTGGCGCGGCGCATGTCGATGGACGTGGTCCGGGGCGGCGTGCCGGCACTGGAGGAAGCGCTGGCGGGATTGCTGCTGGACACCTACGAGGTCACCCGGGACACGCCCGGGGGCGTGTGGATCATGCGCGCGATGCGGGCCGTGCCGGCGCTGCAGGAGGTGCGGCTGGCCTCGCATGCCGAGGTCACCGACGCGCAGACGCAGCTGCTGGTGAAGGCGCTGCCCGGGGCGAAGCGCGCGGAGCTCAAGCTCGCGAGCCGGATCGTGGTGGAGCTGATCTATGCGACGGTGGAGATGCTCTTCGACGAGAGCCTCAAGCCGAAGGAGGTCGCGCGCATCGCGGCCGGAATGATGGCCAGTCATCTGGCGAAGGTGATGCCGGAGGGCGGAGGTCGATGAGCGTGGGGAATGGAGCGGGCCGGCGCGGGATGCCGGCGAGGGGGGCCATGGCCGCGATGGTGGTGACGGCGATGGCGCTGGCGGGCTGTTCGACGTATCGGCCCTGGATCAACGAGGGGCTGCCGGTCGCCAAGGATGGCTCGCTGCCGGTGGCGGCGCCGGGCCGGCGCGTCGACCGGCCGGTGGTGGCCGCGGTGACGCTGTCGGGCGGCGGGGCGCGGGCCGCGGCCTTCGGCCTGGGCGTGCTGCAGGAGCTCAAGGCCACGACCTTCACGCTGGACGGCCGGCCCACGACGATGCTGGACCAGATCGGCCTGGTCAGCGGCGTCTCGGGCGGCAGCATCCTGGCGGCGCACTACGCGGCCTTCGGCGACGAGACGCTGACGCGCTTCGAGCCCGACTTCCTGCTGGTGCCCTTCGAGGCCGGCCTGATCCGCCAAGCCTTCGCGCCGCAGCGGCTGTACCACCTGACCTCGCCCTGGTACGGACGCAGCCACATCCTGGCGCAGCGGCTGGACGAGCTGTACCAGGGGCGCACCTTCGGCGACCTGAAGTCGCGTCCCGGCGCGCCGGACCTGATGGTGACGGCCACCGACCTGACGACCGGCGCGCCGTTCGACTTCACGCCGGAGCAGTTCGGGCTGATCTGCTCGGACCTGGACCGCACGCCGCTGTCGTTCGCGGTGGCGGCGTCCTCGGCGGTGCCCATCCTGCTGTCGCCGATGACGCTGCGCAACCATGCGGGGGAATGCGCCTCCGCGCCGCGCATGCTCACCGAGGCGGGCGTCGGCGACTACCGCACCCACATGCTCGCGCTGGGCGTGGAGAGCTACCGCAACGCGAAGGAACGGCCCTACATCCACCTCGTCGACGGCGGTGTCTCGGACAACACCGGGGCGAGGCTGATGCTGGACCGTCTGCTGGCGGGGGGCTCGATCGCGTCGTCGTTCCCGGACGTGGCGCCGGGGTCCATCCACCGGCTGGTGCTGATCACGGTGAATTCTGAGCGTGACCTGGCGGAGCGGATCGACTCGGCGGACCGCGTGCCGTCGACGGGGCAGGTGGTGGAGACCTTGATCTTCGGTGCCGGTGCGCGGGAGACGCAGATCACGCTGGCGATGCTCAGCGACGACAACCGCCGCTGGCAGGCCGAGCTGATGCGCACGCGCGGCACGCCGGGCAGCCCGTTCGCGGCGGATGCGGAGTTGCACATCGTCAGCGTCAGCCTGCACGACGTGCCGGACGACAAGATCCGGCACAGCATGCTGCGCGTGCCGACGGCGTTCACGATCGAGGCCGGGGACGTGCGCGAGCTGCAGAAGGCGGGGGCGGCGGCGCTGCGGGCGTCGCCGGCGTTCAGGCGACTAAAGGAGAGCCTGGAGAGGCTGGGGCAACCTCAAGTGGCGCGGAGCGGTGTGCCGGTTGGCCGGCCGGCTTCAAGCCACTGATGGCTGACCAGTCGGCCTGACACAGTGCGCGGCCAGATGTCCTGCAAGAATCGTCAAGGACCAACATGGGAGCGGCAGCAGGCATGCAAAGGGATGCGCTCATTCGAGCAGCGGAGGTCATCGCAAGTCGCGGGGACGATGACAACGTCGCAGAGGCGCTTCGGGCATCTGGCTTCAGTCCGCGTGAAGCCAGAATTCTTGTCGACGTGTTGCCGGAGGCTTTTGCCGTTCCGATTCTGGAAGAGCTTGGTGCCTTGGGCCTTGTCTCGCATGCATCCGCGAAGAATGCGGCGGGCGACTGGGTCGAGATTCATCTCGAGCAGAATCTGATCTATGCAGCGGCGCTCGACCTTGCGAGAGCGCATAGGGGTCGCGGAATACTCGACCACGAAGCGTATCGCGCGATCGCAACAAGGTCGTCACTGATCAACGCTGCCAGCAAAGCGCTTGACGCCGGTGCCGACTTGAAGGGCGTGCAATTCGCGCTCGCGTTCATCGGAGCCAGAGCGGAGGATTTCGACGTGCGTCCTTGGCATGAGCGCCTGTGGGGTCGATGGCTCGGGAATCTCTCATTGAAGCGGAACGCCTCCAGCAGCCGCTGATTCCCGGAGCCGAGCCACAGTTGCCTGGGTTCATGATCGAACTCATTCTCAGACCTTGGCGAGGAAGGCCGCCGCATCACCTGCTTCGCACTTCCAGTCTGCGAAAACCCCGACCAGGTTGCATTCCACGCAGTGGCAAGCAATGTAGTACCAGCGCACGTCATGTGTACCCTCGTACACGGAGACGCCGGACACCAGCTCGAATACCTCGTTCTCGCACACGCACTCGTGCGTCTCGGGCGCGGCTTCTCCAACGTGGTCCGCACTGTCGCCCATCAGGTGTTCCTGCCCGCAGTCGGTGCAGGTGCGGATCGCCACACCGGCTTCTTCATCCGTCTGCAGCGCGAAGGTCCGGCATCCGCAGTCGCATTTGGACACGGCAAACCGGACGGCCTCATGGCGATTCGCAATGCTGTAGCTGCGGAGTTCGGCTTGGGTGTCGCCGGATGTGGTCCCGTACCAGAACTCGCCCTTCTTCGTCAGTGCCATTGATGCTGCTCCATGCCTCAAGATGGGTGTCCCGGCAGGCTGCGCCGGGAAGCCCCGTTCGTCTGCATTCTGCCTTGAGGCCCGGTGCGACCTAAGGCGGGCCAGGCAGCTTGATACCTGCGACCTGTTCCAGGTAGCGGTGATAGCAATGTCGGGCGTCGTTTGAAAGCTGTGCCAGGCGCGCCATTTCTTCGGCGTCCACGAACAGGCCGTTTCTCACCTTGGCATACATCGCCTGGTAGGCCGCGCTACAGGCAGCTTCCGCGCGCTGCCACTCCTTGAGCAGATCAATGGCCGGCATGGGCACCCCCCCGGTGCGCATGCAGGCTGATGGGCGCGAGCCCGCGGGGACAGGGCACGAAGGAGCCCCGCTCAGATGTGGCTTGATAGTACGCCAGTTCCCTGACGGCCCATCACGCGCCGGTGGAAGGGTGGTTGTTCGAGTGCTTGCTCGCCCGGCGCTCGCCTGTGGCGCCTGGCAGCTCAAGCCTTGCGCCAACTGTCGATGATCCGTCGCGTGCCTTGTTCAATCTCCAGCCAGTGATCAAACAGGTCGAGGGAGAAGCTGTAGAAGCTTTGCTCTTTCCGGTCTGCATCGACCATGTCGACGACGCAATGCGGATTGGGCAACTGGCTGGCCGCCGCGCTGCCGGGAACCACGCTGTACATGTGAAACAGGCGACCCTCCGTGGTCCGGCCTATCCATTCAACCCGATCCTGATGACTGCCGTCCGGCTTGACCCATCGGTAGCCGCTCAGACCGGAGCGCGAGATTCCCGGTTGCGCTTCGATGACACCCGCCGTGTGCAGGCGCGCCATCACCTGCTCTGTCGGCAGGCTGTCGATGTTCGCCAGCTTGTAGGTGTCGTAGTCAATTCGACGCCGATCCCAGAGGTCGACCCAGTTCGTCAAGGAGAAGCCTTCGAGGGTGGGCCAGAAGAAACTGAGGCCGCCAATGCCGGAATTCGGCGGAAGCGCGAAGTGCTTCGCCTCGCGCACCACGTAAGCCTCGAAGTCCGATTGCGCCTTCGGGCTCAGATAATTGGCCGGCACTTCATACAGGTGCCCGGCAATGCGGACGCGCACTGGGGCGGTGGTAAAGCCCTGCTCCACGAGGCGGGCTTTCTCGACGAGTGTCCCGCGTACCTTCTCCGGCAGGTGCTGCTCAGCGAAAGAACGTGCAAAGGCGACCGTTGGAGAGTCGCTCTCAGGCTGGGGGCGCACCATGCGATCACGTCGCTCGCATCCGGCCATGGCGACTGCCGCGCACCCGATGCCGAAACTTCGCCGGGTCATGCCAGGTACGTGGCTCCTCGGGTGGGTTGCTGTTCCTGCGATGGTCATGGAGGCCGTTTCCCTGCCCGCGAAGCGCTTACTGCGGCGTGAAGCTCAGGTTCGCCAACATGTAGCTGATCGGCAAGAACGTGCCCGCGCCGATGTACTGCAGCTGCAGGGCGTCGCCCTGTCCCCCCGACAGCGAGCCCGCCACCCCCGTGGTGGTCGTGGACCGCCGCACGCCGGCGTACAGCGCGCCGCCGGATTTGCCGCCCAGCAGGGTGAGGCCGTTGGCGCTGCTGGCGACGGTGGTCCACGCACCGGCGTCGGCGGTGGGGCGCCAGGTGAGGCCACCGTCCGGCGATTCGTACAAGGTGCCGCCGCTCGTGGCCGCCACCACGTAGCGACCGTCCGCCGAGGTGGCGATGCCGCGCCAATCGCGATTCGTCGCCACCGCCTCCCACGTGGTGCCGGAATCGTCGGACCGCCAGAGGGCGCCGGTATCGACCGTCGCATAGAGCCGCCGGCCATCGGCCGACGCCGCGGAGCCCCACCAGAACTGGCCGGTCGCCCGCGCGTTCCAGGTCACGCCGAAGTCCGTGGACACGTAAAGCTGCCCGCCGTTGGTGCCGGCGACCAGCACGCGTCCGTCCGCCGACGAACTGACGGTCCGCCAGGCGCGGCTGGCGTCGCGCGCGGTCCAGCTGCCGCCGCTGTCGGAGGAGGTCCAGATCTGGCCGAGGTAGGCCGTGGCCACGAGGCGGGTGCCGTCCGCCGAGCTGGCGACGGCGGTCCATGCCCGGCTGCTGCCGTCGTTGGTCCAGTTGAGCCCGCCGTCCGTGGATTGATAGAGGGATCCGCCGTTGACCGCGGCCAGGATCCTCAAGCCATCGGACGACACGGCGACGCCCGACCAGGTCGGTCCCGTGAGTCTCGGCGTCCAGTTGGCACCGGCATTCTCCGAGGTGTAGAGCTCGCCGGACGCGGCGGTGGCGACCTGCCGCATGCCGTCGGCCGACATCGCCGTGGACGTCCAGGCGCCCGTCGGCGTCCGGGCTGCCCAGCTCACCGTGTTGCCGCCCGGCAGTCCGATCGTCGAGATGCGCTGGCCTGCGTTCTGCGCGATCGTCCAGCCGCCGGCGCCGACGCCGGTGACCTTGATCCATTCCCCGACCGCGGGGGACGCCGGTAGCGTGATGACCACGGGGCTGTTCGAATCGGCCAGATACCCGGTGTTCGATTCGGCCTGTGCGGTCGCGCCGGTCAGCGTGACCCATCGGGTGTCCGCCGGCGCGGCGCTGCAGGCGTAGGCGGTGGACGTCACCTCCCCGGCGTCGAGCACGCCGTTGCGGTTGGCGTCCTGGCCCGACTGCACGCGCTGTCCGCCGTAGGCGCAATTCGCGCCGGCCGGTTCCGCGGCGACAGCGACCAGGGCATCGAGGCCGCCGGGACCCGTGGAACCACTCCCGCCGGTCGGGCCAGTGGCGCCGTTGCACACGTAAGCGGTGCTGCTGACTTCGCCGGAATCCAGCGAGCCGTTGCCGTCGGCATCGAGTCCGGCCAGCACGGCGGAACCGCCCTGTGCGCAATTCGCGCCTGCCACTTCGGCGCGGACACGGACCAGCGTGGCCGGCCCCGGGGCGCCGGTGCCGCCGCTCACGCCGTTGCAGACGTACTGGGTGTTGGAGACCTCCGCGTCGGCGAGCTGGCCGTTGCGATCGACGTCCGCGCCGGACTGGACGCGCAGGCCGCCCACGGCGCAATGGGTTCCGGCGGGTTCCGGGGCGACGCGGATCAGCGTCGCGGCCGTCGCCGACGGATTGGCTTCGGGGGCGGGATCGTCATCCGACGAGCCGCCGCATGCCGTCAGGGCGGCGGTGGCGACGGCGAGCGCGACGAGGCGCAGAGGTCGGGACAAGCGGCTCGGCGTAGCGGCACGCAAGCGGCGATCGGCGAAGACATGAGGCATGACGGTCGTGGCGCATCCCGTTGCCGCACCGTGCGGCAGCTCCCTCGAGGCGCGAATCGCGGAAGTATCTCCCGCGCCGCGCCCCTCGCGGTCTTGAAGTCAGGAAGCCCGTTTGCCAACACCTGCTTACATTCCGATGGAGCAGTCATGTTCGACAACCGACGTAAGCAGGCACAGGTCCCCGCCCTCGATGAGCGCCGCGCCGACCCGTTGAAGCGAGAAGCCTTCAGCCAGCGCGATCGCAGCAAGCGCGTGGGCACCACCGCCGTCGAGGCCAAGTCGGTCAGCAAGCTGAACCACGCTGACGCTTCATTCGGCCGCCTCATCTAGGCTGACGAGGAGAGCCGGACGCGGCGACAAGGGGAGGAGAGCAGCCGTGCCGCCTCGATGAGGAGAGGCGTGATGAGGGCCCACCCCAAGGCGAGCACGCTGAGCGCATAGGCGGCGTCCGGGAAGTGACCCGCGCCGAGCCGCACCGCCGCGAGATAGGAGAGCGGCCCGCCCACTGCGCCCATGACCGCCGCCAGAAGCGGTCGCGCATGCAGCCAGGACAGCGGTCCCCGCAGCAAGGTGGCGAACAGCGCCCACAGCGCGAGGATCCACGCCGGCGCCCAGGACGCCACCGGTCCCGGCGATGCATAGAGCACCCAGCCGCCACGGAGCATCCAGGTGTCCCACGCCAGGCCGATCAGGATCGCCAGCGCCGTCAGCGCGAGATCCGCTCGACGCCTGTCGCTCAGCCCAAGGTTCACGATCACGGCAACCGCGACCGCCGCAACGCCCAGAGCCACTCGACCGTGCGCCGCGCCAAGCACGCAGGCGAACCAGGCGGCCTGGAACAGAAGAAACTGGGCGGCGCCGAGCAGCACTCGCGTCCATGCGGGTCTTGCGGGTGGCGTCATGTACAAACTCGTCCGATGGCGTGGGCTTGCCGATCACGTGTGTACGGCGATCGATGCCGAACGGATCACTTTCAGCGTGGCGTGCCGCGAGAAGTGCCCCGTCGCGGCTGGGAAGGGCGCACGCCCGCGCAGTAGCGCGAGCAGGCCGTTGCGCGACGCCATGCGTCACCGATCCAGGCGACCGCCAAGACGCGCGCCCTTCGCCGGTCTTGACCCCCGGGACCAGGCGGGCACGATACGTCTTTCCGCCACCACGGAGGACCGCATGTTGCAGAACCTGAAGATCGGGCAGAGACTCACCGTGGGCTTCGGCCTGCTGCTGGCGCTGATCGGCGTCACGGCGTTCGTGTCCGTCCTGCAGGCGAATCGCCTGGCGGATGCCGCCGAGTACTACGGGATCAATCTGGTCCCGTCCTATGAGGCGCAGCACAAGATCGACAGCACCCTCAGGGAGCTTCGTGGCGTCCAGTTCCAGCATGTGCTGGCCAGCCGCGCCGAGCAGATGACCGCCATCGAGGCGAAGATCGCCCAGCACCAGAAGGACATCGCCGCGCTGCTGGACAAGTACGACCGGGAGCTGGTCTCCGATGACAAGGACAAGCAGTTGCTGGCGACGGTGCGCGACGCGGTCGGGCGCATGAATGCTTCCTGGGAGCAGGTCCTGCCCGTGTCGCGCCAGACGGTGACGGATCCCACCAAGACGGACGAGGCCAACGCGATGATGCTCGGCGCGTCCGCGCAGGCCTACGACAGCGCGGTCGCCGCCGTCGCCGCCTGGTGGGACTACAACGTCGAGCTTTCGGCGCACCAGGGCGAGGTCGCGCGGGACACGCGGGCCAACGCCATGGTCACGCTGGCGATCATGGTGGCGACCGCGCTCGCGCTGGGGGTGGGGGCCGCGGTGGTCATCTCCCGTTCCGTCGTGCGGCCGGTCCGCCGCGCGGTGGAGGTCGCGTCGACGGTCGCGCAGGGCGACCTGACCGCGCGCATCGATACGCAGGGCCGCGACGAGACCGCCGACCTGATGCGAGCCCTCGCGCGGATGAACCAGAGCCTCGCCGACATCGTCGGTCAGGTGCGCGAGAGCAGTTCCAGCATCGCCACCGGGTCGGCGCAGATCGCCAACGGCAATGCCGATCTCAGCCAGCGCACCGAGGAGCAGGCGAGCAACCTGCAGGAGACGGCGGCGTCGATGGAGGAGCTCTCGAGCACCGTCAAGGCCAACGCGGACACCGCGAACCAGGCCACCCGGATGGCGTCTACCGCGGCGGAAGCCGCGGAGAAGGGCGGCGCGATCATGAGCGGCGTGGTCTCGACGATGCAGGACATCGCGCAGGCGTCGAAGAAGATCGCCGACATCATCGGCGTGATCGACGGCATCGCCTTCCAGACCAACATCCTCGCGCTGAACGCCGCCGTCGAGGCGGCGCGTGCGGGCGAGCAGGGACGGGGCTTCGCGGTGGTCGCCGGCGAGGTGCGCCTGCTGGCGGGGCGTTCGGCCGAGGCGGCGCGGGAAATCAAGGTGCTGATCGGCACCAACGTCGAGAAGGTCGGCATGGGCACGACACAGGTCGATGCCGCCGGCAGTTCGATGGGGGAGATCGTGCGGCAGGTCCAGGACGTCAACCAGATGATCCGGGCCATCGCCCATGCCTCGTCCGAGCAGACCACCGGCATCAGCCAGGTCGGCGACGCCATCAATCAACTGGACCAGGTGACCCAGCAGAACGCCGCGCTGGTCGAGGAGAGCGCCGCCGCGGCCGAGAGCCTGCGCGTGCAGGCCGCCAAGCTCAATCAGGTGGTGGGGGTCTTCAAGCTCGCGTGAGCGGCCGGCGGTCGCTGCCGGAAGGGGGCAGGTCGTGCCCCCTTATCGGGCGCCTCAGCGCCGGACCTTGCCGTCCTCGGTGAGGATGGTCATGTCGACGTAGCGCGAGCCGGCGTGCTTCTGGCCGGAGAAGCTGATGAAGAAGCCACCCAGGTCCAGCTGGCTTTGCGCTTCCAGGCCGTTGATGATGTTGGCCGGCGAGGGATCGTTGCCGGCGCGCTGGAGGCCCGCCACCATCGTCTTCGCGGCGATGAAACCTTCCATCGCGGTGTAGCTCGGCTCGACCTTCGATGCCTTGGCGCGTTGCAGGAACTCGCCCGCAACCGGCGTCAGCCCCGAGAACGGGAAGGGCACGACCTGCGACACGACCACGCCGCGCGCGTCCTTGCCCAGCTCCGCCGCCAGCGCCTGCGCGCCGACGAACGAGAAGTTGTAGAAGTTGCCCAGGAAGCCGGTCTTGCGCGCCGCGCGGATGAAGGCCGCGCAGGACTTGTAGGCCGCCACCTGGACGATGCACTCAGGCTTGCCAGCCATCACGGCGGTGACCGCGGCGGTCACGTCCACGGAATTGCGTTCCACCGTGCCCTGCGACACCGGGGCCAGGTTGTGCTGCTTGAGCGCCGAGGTCACCGCCGCCAGGCCGGCCTGGCCGTAGGCGTCGTTCTGGTAGAAGACCGCCACGCGGGTGATGCCCACCGAGTTCAGCTGCTTGACGATCTCCGCCGCCTCGTCGTTGTACGACGCGCGGATGTGGAACAGGAAACGGTTGAACGGCGTGCGCAGCGCCTCGGCGCCGGTGAAGGGCGCCACCAGCGGGATCTTCGCCGCCGTCAGCAGCGGCAGCGCCGCCAGCGTCGTGGGCGTGCCGACGTAGCCGAACAGCGCGTTGACGCCGTCCTCGATGAAACGCCGCGTGTTGCTGGCGCAACGCTCGGGCTCATAACCGTCGTCCAGGCTGCGCAGCTCGATGCGCCGGCCACTGATGCCGCCGCGCTGATTGACCTGGTCGAAGACCAGCATCGCGCCTTCCTTGAACTGCTCGCCCAGTTCCTTCGCCGGACCGCTGAAGGGCGCGGACTGGCCCAGCACGATGCGCGAGTTGTCGGCGAAGGCAGGCAGGCTGCCGGCGCCCGCAAGGGCAGCGAGGTTCTGGAGCAGGTGGCGGCGGTTCATGAGCAGACTTCCTGGCGCATTTTGGAAAGGGCAGGATCTTCGGCGACGTCGTTGACGGAATCGCTATGCAAAAACCGCAACTCCGGATTTTCCCGGCACGTTGTGGACAACGTCACACCCGCTTCATCTTGAAACATGTGCGCCCGGTCGAGGTGTTGACACCTCGATTCGAGCGACTGGCAGGCCGGTCGACTTGGTGGTAGCCCTCGCATTCAATTCACCAGTTCTAGTGGCACCGTGTCGCGGGGAGAGGTCCCTCGGTCGGCCACCTTTGGCATTTCGTGAATGGCACCGCCACTGAGGACGATCACCCGCTCCGCCGCGCGGATCGTCTCCTCCCTGTGAGCGATGGCCAGCCGGGTCATCGGGGCGTTTGCCAGCGACGACGTGATGGCGCGCTCGTTGTGCACGTCCAGATGGCTGGTGGCCTCGTCCAGTGCCAGGACCCTCGGGTTCTTGTACAGCGCCCGAGCCAGAAGCAGCCGTTGCTTCTGGCCACCGGACAGTCCGCTACCCAGGTCGCCCACAAGCGTCTGATAACCCATGGGCATCTTGCAGATGTCCTCATGCAGTTGCGCGATCGCCGCGAACTGGACGACGCGCTGCGGATCCGGATGGCTGTCGAAGAACGAAATATTTTCGGACAGCGTTCCGGTCAGCAGTGAATCCTCTTGCATCACCGCGCCGATCTGCCGGCGCACATTCTCCACGCCGAGCTGCTGGATAGGAATGCCTCCGAACAGCACATCTCCCTCGGTGGGTTCCAGAAGGCCTATCAATATCTTCAGCAGCGTCGTCTTTCCTGATCCGGAGGGACCTGTGATCGCAACGTTCTCGCCCGGGTGGATGGTCAGGTGGCAGTTCTTCAAGATCCAGGGCTCGGAGGGGCTGTATCTGAAGCTCGCATTTCTGAGCTCAAGGCTGGCCGGCAGGTGTGAGAGATCGCTGCGCGGTTGATGCTCCAACTCGGCCGGGGTCAGCACGATGTCGGCCAGTCGCTCCATCTGCACGCTCAGCATCTTGAGTTCCACCACGTAATCGATCAATGCCGCCAAGCGCGTGGAAAACTGGTTCTTGAAACTGATGAATGCGAAGAGCATTCCCACCGTGAATGTCGCGCCGGCGGTGCTGCCGTCCAGGATGATGCGGGCGCCGAGCCAGATGACGAGGAGATTCTCCAGGCCGAAAATTGATGCCTTGGTGACCGAGAATCCAAGGATCAGGCGATTGATTTTCCAGTCCTTGTTCTGAACATCGTTGAGATGATTCTGCCATTGAGACATCCTCTCTTGCTCGCGGTTGAACAGCTTCAGAGGCGTCACAGCTCTCAAGGTTTCAAGGAAGTGGGAGCTCTCACGCGCTGTCAAGGCGATCTTCTCGCTGGACATATTTCTCAGGGAGGCATACATCGCCCATCGGACCACACCGTACGCGGCTGCTGCCGCGGCCACGATCCCGGTCAGCGCGATGGAATAAAAGCTCATCAATACCAGGGCAATGATGGCCATGAAGCCGTCAAGAATGGCCTCGATCGCTCCGGTGGTCAATGTCTTCTGAATTGCGGACACGGCTCCAAAGCGCGAGACGACGTCTCCGAGATGACGCTTTTCGAAATATTCGACGGGAAGTCTTATCAGATGCGCAAATACATTTCCCTTCCATTGCAGACTGAGCGTGTTTCCCAGGGCCATCGTCATCCATCCCCGCGCCAGTGTGATCGCCATCTGAATGACGAGCATGAGTAGGAATCCCCACGTCAATACTGTGAGAAGATGCTGGTCCCCCGTGGTCAATACGTCGTCGATGACGAGTTGGCTGAAGAGCGGGGCTGCGATGGCGAAAAGCTCCAGCGCGAGGGCGGCAACGAATATCTGGCCCATCGCCGTTTTCAGCCCGTAGATCCTGCCGGTCAACTGTCGCAATGAAAGTGTGGGTGCGGCCGGTACCTGTGAAAAGGCTGCCGTCGGTCTGAGTTCGAGGGCGATACCGGTGAAATGTGCCGAGATCTCCGCTAACGACAGGCGACGTTCGCCAACGGCGGGATCGAAAATCAGGACGCCCCTGGGGTTCACCTTGGCCAGAACCACAAAGTGATTGAGGTCCCAATGCAGCATGGCAGGCAGTTGGAGATCCTTGAGGTCCTCCAACTCCAGCCGGACGGGGCGTGCGGAGAATTTCAAGGCCGACGCGTTTTGGATGACCTGGTCCAAAGTCGCGCCCTTGAGGCCGACAGGGAACAATCGACGCATTTCCGCCAGTTCGCGACGGCCGCCATGGGCATTGCATATCATCGCCAGGCACGCGAGCGCGCACTCCGACACTTCCGTCTGTAGAATTGGTCGTATCATTGCGGGACGGAGTGCGAGGAGGATCTTCGTCCACCTTCAGGATTTATCTGCTGCCGATTGGAGAAAATCATGGTTCAACAGGAAAATGAGCATCAGCCTGGCCGCTTCGAGGGTGCAGGAATCAAGCGCAAAATCATTGGGTGGGTGGTGTTGCTCGCGATGTTCGTGGCGGGATTCATCTCCGCGAAATTCATCTGAACGGCCAATGACTCAGCGCGAACGAGAAAAGATTGTTGAGCGCATGAATCATGCCGATCGACAAGAAGGCGGCCCATCCGAATCGGTGGGCGTGTAGTGCCGTGCTCATCATCCAGAACAGAGGAAGGATGATGAGTCCCCAACGAACGTCGACCAAGGCATGCAGGGCTGCAAAGCTGCCGGCGAGCAGCAGGCTGCTGAGGCCTTCGCGTCTGACGACGCGCTGAATCAGCCATCCGACGACGAATAAGCCACTGTTTTCGAGAAGCGGGCCGACCAACACCAGTTCAATCAATTCGCGCAGCCAGGATCGCGACTTGTCGAGTTCCGCGGGGTTGTTCGTCAGCAAGTCGACGCCTGCCAGGGTGAGTGCGGCTGCGATGAAGCCCGCTAGGACAATTGAAGTCGCGGTGCGGAATAGCGCGTCGGAAAGCAGGCTCCCATTGACCTGAAATGGTTTCAAGGCAATCCAGCGGAGTGACTTTGGAATACGTGTCATTGGAAGAGACCATGGGCGCAAGCGCCCATGGTTCGTACCGCTCTTTAGGCGGTCATGTTGCCGGCGGCGAGTGCTTCCAGCTCGGGTGTCATCTCGAAGGGTTGGCCGTTGGGGCCGCCATCAAGCTTGTCGATGAGTTTTCCAGCGACATGGCCGGCGAAGAAGGAAGCCGCCGCAGACAGTACCTTCAAATAACCGCCGTTCACTGCCTCGATCTCCTCCGAAGAGATTTCACGGATTGCCATCTTGTTTTCTCCAAGAAAATGCCCCAGCACGATGAGGGGTGGGGCTACCCTCGTTATTGGTGCCGCCGTGTCAAGGCGGCGCGGAACGTTTGGTGGTCGCGAGAATGGGTTCGGCCAGCCATTCCCAAACCTTTCTGGTTTCCTGAAGGACATCTGCTTCCAGCGTCATGCCCGGTCTGAGTTGATGGACCCGCCCATAGGCGATAATGTCCTGCCTGTCGAGTTCAACGATGACTCGATAATGCCCCTCGGAAGGCAGTTGGGTCAGTGGCGGGCTGACAGAAGTGATCGACGGTGCCTCAGCGATCTTCTTGAGGGTTCCCTTCGCCACTCCGAATTTCTGATAGGGATACGCGGCATAGCGCATCCAGACGGTTTGGCCAGGTTCGAGGAATCCGACGGCTCGACTGGGTGCCAGGAGATGAGCTTCAAGCGACGCTTGCGCTGACCCCTTGAGGTTGGGCCCCTCCGGGATCAATGTGCCCAATGTTTCGCCGGCTTGAATGTTTTGTCCTACATGGAGCGGCAGGGCGCCGACGCGCGCGCGTTGAGGGGAGGTGATGAAGATCCTCCCACGCGCTTCGTTCTCAGTCGATTCCTGGACAATGACTGTGGAGTCGCGATCCAGCTGCGAAAGCGCACTTTTTGCCTTGATCGTCAATTCCTCCGGTTCGGCCTCGGAAGAATGGATTTCTCGACGCAGCGCTGCCATTGAGCGCTCTGAATTTCGCAGCCTGAGCTGGATATCAAGCAACTCTTCCTCTTTCTGCTGGGCCTGAGCTGCGGAGACAAAGCCGCTGTCCGCGAGCTCCCTGAATCGTTGGCCGCTCTTCTCCGCGAGCTGCTTGCGAAGTTGAAGGACTTCGAGTTCTCCTAGCAACTGTCGCTCTTCGGCGTGCAAGCCAGCGAGGCGCAGCACAAGCGCGCTTTTCTTTTGCTCAGTCTGCTGGCCGATCAGATGGCGCTCTGTGTGGAGACTGGTTTGGCGCTGCGCGAGGACCTCCGCCTGCAATGCGAACAGGTCTCCGGATTCGGTGACGCGATGGGTGCGCAATTGCAGGATTGGCTGCCCTGCGAGCACTGGGTCCCCCTCCTTGACCAGGATCTCAGCGATATTTCCTGACTGCGCCGCGGAAAGGCGGACAAGGCCACTGGTAGGGATAAGTTCGCCGGAAAGCTTTGTTTTCCGCGTTGTTTCGCCAAATATGACGAAGGTAAGCAGGGCCACGCCGCAAAGGAATGCGGCCGCGGCGATCATCGAGAATCCGGGCCGTCGGGCGATTGAGATGGATCCCTGGTGGCGATCGTCCAGCCAAGGTCAGCCGGGATCGATCTTTATGAGTTCTTGAGGCCGGAGGCGCGAACCTCTATGCCTTCCTGAGGCCCCCGTTCCTAGAGTCCATCCATCCCATCACGCCCTCATGGAGGGGGCATGGGACCCCAAAAACATGGATGCACTCTTTCTCGGATTGAGCGTGGTGCTGTTCCTCGTGGCGGTGGGGCTGGCGGTCGCCAGCCATCGCCTGGAGGGCAAGCAATGAGCGCGCTCTACTGGCTGACCGGGCTGATCTCCGCCGGTCTGTTCGTCTATCTCCTGATCGCCCTGTGGCGCGCCGAGGAGTTCTGACATGACGAACCTCGCCTGGGCCAACCTGGCCCTCTACCTTGTCGTCACCCTGGCGCTGGCCTGGCCGCTGGCCCGCTGGATCACCGCGCTCGCCAAGGGGCAGATGCCCCGCTGGATCGCGGCCGTCGAGCGCCCGATCTTCCGCCTCGCCGGCATCCAGCCCGATGAAGGCATGGGCTGGAAGCAGTACGCGCTCGCGCTGCTGATCTTCAACTTCATCGGCGTGATCGCCGTCTACGCGCTGCAGCGCCTGCAAGGCGTGCTGCCGCTCAATCCGCAGGGCATGGGCGCGATCAGCCCCGACTCGTCCTTCAACACCGCCATTAGCTTTGTCGCCAACACCAACTGGCAAGGCTACGGCGGCGAGTCGACGATGAGCTATCTCACCCAGATGCTCGCGCTGACGGTGCAGAACTTCCTGTCCGCCGCCACCGGCATCGCGGTGGTGTTCGCGCTGATCCGCGGCTTCGCCTCGCGGCTGCCCGGCCACGTCGGCAACTTCTGGGCCGACATGACGCGCTGCACGCTGTGGCTGCTGCTGCCGCTGTCCCTCCTGCTGGCCGTCGTGTTCGTCCAGCAGGGCGTGATCCAGAACTTCGACGGCTACCGCACCGTGCAGACCGTCGAGGCGCAGGACTACCAGACGCCCAAGGTCGGTGCCGATGGCCAGCCGATGAAGGACGACAAGGGCCAGCCGGTGATGGAGGACCAGCGCACGCGGGAACAGTCGCTCGCGATGGGACCGGTCGCCTCGCAGGAAGCCATCAAGATGCTGGGTACCAACGGCGGCGGCTTCTTCAACGCCAACTCGGCGCATCCGTACGAGAACCCGACCCCGTTCACCAACCTGCTGCAGATCGTCGCGATCTTCGTGATCCCGGCCGCGCTGTGCCTGAGCTTCGGCCAGCTGGTCGGCGACCGCCGCCAGGGCGCCGCGATCCTCGCCGCGATGAGCGCGCTGTTCATCGTCGGCGTGCTGGTCGCGACACCCGCCGAGCAGGCCGGCAACCCGCTGGTCGCCGCGCAGGGCGTCGACATCCAGGCCTCCGAGCTCCAGGCCGGCGGCAACATGGAAGGCAAGGAGACGCGCTTCGGCATCTCGGCCAGCTCGCTCTTCGCCGTCGTGACCACCGCGGCCTCCTGCGGCGCGGTCAACGCGATGCACGACAGCTTCACCCCCATCGGCGGCGCCGTGCCGCTGGTGATGATGCAGCTCGGCGAGGTCGTCTTCGGCGGCGTCGGCACCGGCCTGTACGGCATGCTGATCTTCGCGATCCTGGCCGTCTTCATCGCCGGACTGATGATCGGCCGCACGCCCGAGTACCTCGGCAAGAAGATCGAGCCCTTCGAGATGAAGATGAGCGCCGTGGCCATCCTCGTCACGCCCATCGTCGTGCTCGCGGGCACCGCGATCGCGGTCCTGGCCGCCGACGGCAAGGCCGGCATCGCCAACCCCGGCGTGCACGGCTTCAGCGAGATCCTCTACGCCTTCACCTCGGCCGCCAACAACAACGGCAGCGCCTTCGCCGGCCTGTCCGCCAACACGCCGTTCTACAACACGCTGCTCGGCATCGCGATGTGGCTCGGCCGCTTCCTGGTGATCGTCCCGGTGCTGGCCATCGCCGGCAGCCTGGCCGCCAAGAAGCGCATCCCCGTCGGCGAGGGCACGCTGCCCACCCACGGTCCGCTGTTCGTCATCCTGCTCATCGGCACCGTCCTGCTGGTCGGCCTGCTGAACTACGTGCCCGCGCTCGCGCTCGGTCCCGTCGTCGAGCACCTGATGCTCTGGAAGTGATTCGGAGCCCGTCATGACCAATCAACTCAAGACCCTCCACACCTCGGTGCCCGCCTCGGCCCGCACCGAGGTCCTCGGCGGCGCCAAGGTCTCAGGATCCGGCCCGCAAGGCCCGGCCGGTCCGCAAGGACAGGAGCCCCAGCCGCCGCGCGACAAGCCGGGTACCGGCATGTGGGATCCCGCGCTGGTGAAGCCGGCGATCCGCGAGTCCTTCGCCAAGCTCGCGCCCTCGGTGCAGCTGCGCAACCCGGTGATGTTCGTCGTCTACGCCGGCAGCGTCCTCACCACCGGCCTGTGGCTGGCGAGCTTCGCCAAGCCGGAGCTGGCCGGCGCCGAAGGCCCGGGCTTCATGCTCGCGATTGCGCTGTGGCTGTGGTTCACGGTGCTGTTCGCCAACTTCGCCGAGGCGCTCGCCGAAGGCCGCTCCAAGGCGCAGGCCGCCTCGCTGCGCGGCCTCAAGGCCAAGACCTGGGCCAAGAAGCTCGAGACGCCGCGCCATGGCTCGTCCTGGCACCCGGTGCCGTCCGAGGAACTGCGCAAGGGCCATGTCGTGCTGGTCGAGGCCGGCGACCTGGTGCCGCTGGACGGCGAGGTCATCGAAGGCGTCGCCTCGGTCGACGAGAGCGCCATCACCGGCGAATCGGCGCCGGTGATCCGCGAATCGGGCGGCGACTTCTCGGCCGTCACCGGCGGTACCCGCGTGCTGTCGGACTGGGTCGTCGTGCGCATCGCCGTCAATCCGGGCGAGGCCTTCCTCGACCGCATGATCGCGATGGTCGAAAGCGCCAAGCGCCAGAAGACGCCCAACGAGATCGCGCTGACCATCCTGCTGGTGGCGCTGACGCTGGTGTTCCTGGTCGTCACGGTGACGCTGCTGCCGTACTCGCTGTTCAGCGTGGAGGCGGCCGGCGCCGGCACCGTGGTGTCCATCACCGCGCTGGTGTCGCTGCTGGTCTGCCTGATCCCGACCACCATCGGCGGCCTGCTGTCCGCGATCGGTGTCGCGGGCATGAGCCGGCTGATGCAGGCCAACGTGATCGCCACCTCCGGCCGCGCGGTCGAGGCGGCCGGCGACGTCGACGTGCTGATGCTGGACAAGACCGGCACGATCACGCTGGGCAACCGCCAGGCCAGCGCCTTCCTGCCGGCGCCCACGCTGCAGGAACAGCTGCTGGCCGACGCGGCGCAGCTCGCCTCGCTGGCCGACGAGACGCCGGAGGGCCGCTCCATCGTCGTGCTGGCGAAGCAGCGCTTCAACCTGCGCGAGCGCGAGCTCGGCGCGCTGCAGGCGCACTTCGTGCCGTTCACCGCGCAGACCCGCATGAGTGGCGTCGACTTCGGCGACCCTGAGCATCCCAAGCGCCAGCTGCGCAAGGGCGCGGTGGACGCGATCCGCCGCTTCGTCGAGCAGCACGGCGGCCAGATGCCGGCCCAGGTCACCGCGGTAGCCGAGGAGGTCGCGCGCCGCGGCTCCACGCCGCTGGTCGTGGCCGACCTGAACGAGGGCCATGCCCGCGTGCTGGGCGTGGTCGAGCTCAAGGACATCGTCAAGGGCGGCATCAAGGAGCGCTTCGCGCAGCTGCGCAGGATGGGCATCCGCACGGTGATGATCACCGGCGACAACCGCCTCACCGCCGCGGCGATCGCGGCCGAGGCGGGCGTCGACGACTTCCTCGCCGAGGCGACACCCGAGGCCAAGCTCAAGCTGATCCGCGACTACCAGGCCGAAGGCCGCCTAGTCGCGATGACCGGCGACGGCACCAACGACGCCCCCGCGCTGGCGCAGGCCGACGTGGCGGTGGCGATGGCCAGCGGCACGCAGGCGGCCAAGGAGGCCGGCAACATGGTCGACCTCGACTCGAATCCGACCAAGCTGCTGGAGATCGTCGAGACCGGCAAGCAGCTGCTGATGACGCGCGGCTCGCTGACGACCTTCTCGATCGCCAACGACGTGGCGAAGTACTTCGCCATCATCCCGGCGATGTTCCTGGGCGTGTATCCGCAACTGGCCGCGCTCAACGTGATGGGCCTGCACAGCCCGGCGTCCGCGATCCTGTCGGCGGTCATCTTCAACGCGCTGATCATCGTCGCGCTGATCCCGCTGGCCCTCCAGGGTGTCGCCTACCGGCCCATCGGCGCGGCCGCGCTGCTGCGCCGCAACCTCTGGATCTACGGCCTCGGCGGCCTGATCGTGCCCTTCATCGGCATCAAGGCGATCGACCTGCTGCTGGTCGCGCTGCACCTCGTCTGACCCGGAGTCCTCCATCATGACCACCACGCATCCGAACGGTCCTTCGACCGCGACTTCGACCGCGACTTCGACTGTGGCTTCGACCGCGCACTCGCCGCTGCGCATGCTGCGCCCCGCGCTCGTCGGCTTCGTGCTGTTGAGCGCCGTCACCGGCCTGCTGTATCCGGCCCTCGTGACCGGCGTCGCCAAGACCATGTTCCCGTTCCAGGCCGAGGGCAGCCTCATCGTGCAGGACGGCAAGGTGGTCGGCTCCGAGCTGATCGGCCAGAACTTCTCGTCGCCGCGCTACTTCTGGGGCCGTCCGTCGGCCACCGGCCCGATGGCCAACAACGCCACCGGCTCCAGCGGCTCCAACCAGGGGCCGACGAACCCCGCGCTGGTCGACGCCGTGAAGGCCCGCCTCGAGGCGCTCAAGGCCGCCGACCCGGGCAACACCGCGCCGGTGCCGGTCGACCTGGTCAGCGCCTCGGCCAGCGGCCTGGACCCGCACATCAGCATGGCCGCGGCGCGCTACCAGACCGCCCGCGTGGCCCGCGAACGCGGCCTGCCGCCCGAGGCCGTCCAACGCCTGATCCAGGCCAACACCGAGGCCCGCGACCTCGCCGTGCTCGGCGAACCGCGCGTCAACGTGCTCAGGCTCAACCTCGCGCTCGACAAGGCGCAACCCGCTCACTGACCTTCATGAAAACCCGTCTTCTTTCGCTGTTCCTGATCTCCTCCTGCTTCCTGCACGCCGCCGCGCGGGCCGAGGGCGAAGCCGCGGCCGCCGCGCCCGCGCCAGCGCCCGAACACAGCTTCACCGGCAACGTCGGCTTCGTCAGCGACTACCGCTTCCGCGGCATCAGCCAGACCTGGAAGCGCCCGGCCGTGCAGGCCGGCTTCGACTACGCCCACAGTAGCGGCCTGTATGCGGGAACCTGGGCATCCAACGTCTCGGGCAACAGCTACAACAACGGCGCCGGCATGGAGTGGGACCTCTACGGCGGCTACAAGCTGCCGGTGACCGAGACCGTGACGCTGGATGTGGGGGCGCTGGCCTACCTCTATCCCGGCGCGCGCCTGAATGCCGCGCCCGGCCAGCCGACCGCCAACAAGTACGACAACGTCGACCTCTACGCCGCCGTGTCGGCGGGCGCCTTCTCGGCCAAGCTGTCGGTCGCCGCGACCGACTACTTCGGCCTGGACGGCGAGACCGCCGGCTACGCCTACTTCAGCGCGCTGCCGGCCCGGGGCTCGTCCAAGGGCACGTCCTACCTGGACCTGAACTACGGCTTCGAGCTGGGGCAGGGCTTCAACGCCGGCCTGCACCTGGGCCATCTCTGGGTGCGCAAGTACGGCGACCTGTCCTACACCGACTGGAAGCTGTCCGTGACGAAGGAGATGAAGCAGCTGGGCGGCCTGACGCTGGGCCTGGCCGTGGTCGGCACCGACGCGGACAAGGCGCTGTACCAGGTGGGCGACTCGGCCGCGGCGCGGGCGAAGCGGCTGGGCGATACCGGCGTCGTGCTGAGCGTCTCCAGGACGTTCTGACCGTCCTGACACCCCAGGACCCGCCGACAAGGAGAGAATCGCCGGATGCCCAGCGCCCCTGACGAAAGACCTGACCCCGACAGCCTGCTGGCGCAGATCCGGCAGCAGGAGGAGGCGTCCTCGCGCGGGCGGCTGCGCATCTACTTCGGCGCGTCGGCGGGCGTGGGCAAGACCTTCGCGATGCTGCAGGCGGCGCGTCACCTGGCCGACCAGGGACGGCCGCCGCTGATCGGCGTCGTCGAGACGCACGGCCGCGCCGACACCGCCGCGCTGCTCGACGGCCTGCCGCGTCTGCCGATGCGCCAGGTCGAGCACCGCGGACGCACGCTGCCGGAGTTCGACCTCGACGGCGCGCTCGGGCGGCTGCGCGGCCAGACCGAGCCGCTGATCCTGGTCGACGAGCTGGCGCATTCGAACGTCGCCGGCTCGCGCCATCCCAAGCGGTGGCAGGACGTGGAGGAGCTGCTCGCCAACGGCATCAGCGTCTACACGACCGTCAACGTCCAGCACCTGGAGAGCCTGAACGACGTCGTCGGCGGCATCACCGGCGTGCGGGTGCAGGAGACGCTGCCCGACACCTTCTTCGACCGCGCGGACGAGGTCGTGCTGGTCGACACGCCGGCCGACGAGCTGCTCGCGCGGCTGAAGGCCGGCAAGGTCTACCAGGGCGCGCAGGCGGAGCGCGCGGGCCAGCACTTCTTCCGCAAGGGCAACCTGATGGCGCTGCGCGAGCTCGCGCTGCGCCGCACGGCCGACCGCGTCGAGGACGACGTGCAGGCCTGGCGCAGCAACGAGCGCATCGCGCCGGTGTGGAAGACCGAGGCGGCCGTCCTCTGCGCGATCGGTCCCGGCGACGAGGCCGAATCGGTGGTGCGCAGCGCCGCGCAGCTCGCACAGCAGCTGGCGGTGAGCTGGCACGCCGTCTACGTCGAGACGCCCGCGCTGCACCGCCTGCCGGACGCGCGCCGCGAGCGCACGCTGCGCGTGGTGCGGCTGGCGCAGGACCTGGGCGCGACGACGGCGGTGCTGGCCGCGCAGGATCCGGCCCGGGCATTGGCCGACTACGCGCGCGAGCACAACCTCTCCAAGCTGCTGATGGGGCGCGGCGCGCCGCCGTCGTCCTCGGCGCTGCGGCGCTGGGGCAGCCGCGACCTCGCGGCCCACCTCGGCCGCGCGGCGCCGGAGCTGGACCTGATCCAGGTCGGCGCGTCGGCGACGCAGCGCACCAGCGACGACGAGCCCGGGCCGGCCTTCGGCGCGGCGCCGCGGCGCTATCTCTGGGCCACGCTGGCCTGCGTCGGCGTGGCCGTGGCCTGCTGGCCGCTGTCGCACCGCATCGCCAACGACAACATCGTCATGCTGTTCCTGCTCGGCGTCGTCGCGGTGGCGATGCGCTGGGGACGCGGCCCGGCCGTGCTGGCGAGCTTCCTGAGCGTGGGGCTGTTCGACTTCCTCTTCGTCGCGCCGCGGCTCAGCCTGGCGGTCAGCGACGTGCAGTACCTGATCACCTTCGCCGTGATGCTGGCCGTCGGCCTGATCACCGGGCAGCTGACGGCGGGGCTGCGCTACGAGGCGCGCGTGTCCTCCGAACGCGAGGCGAGGGCGCGCGGCCTGTTCGAGCTGACCCGCGAACTGGCCGGGGCGCTGCAGACCGAGCAGGTCGTCGCGACGGCCGAGCAGCAGCTGGCGCAGCAGTTCGGCGGACGGGCGCTGCTGCATGTGCTGGACGACGAGGACCGGCTGCAGCCGTCGCCGTCCGAGCAGGCGCTGCCGCCGGGCGAGCGCTCCGACGCGGGCACCGCGCGCTGGGCGCTGGATCACGAGCAGGCGGCCGGCCTGGGCACCGACACGCTGCCGGGCAGCCACTGGTTCTACCTGCCCTTGCGCGCGCCGATGCGCACTCGGGGCGTGCTCGCGCTGCGGCCCGGCGACGCGCGCTCGCTGCTGCTGCCGGAGCGCCGCGCGCAGCTGGAGACGGCCGCGCGCATCGCCGGCCAGGCGCTGGAGCGGGTGCACTACGTCGAGGTCGCGCAGCAGGCGCTGCTGCAGATCGAGTCGGAGCGGCTGCGCAACTCGCTGCTGTCGGCGCTGTCGCACGACCTGCGCACGCCGCTGGCGGCGCTGCAGGGGCTGGCCGAGACGCTGGCCCGGCGCGAGCTCGACCCGGCCGCGGCCGAGACCGCGCAGGCGATCGAGCAGCAGTCGCTGCGCATCAACGCGATGGTGCACAACCTGCTGGACATGGCGCGGCTGCAGAGCGGCGCGCTCAAGCTGAACCTGCAGTGGCAGCCGGTGGACGAGGTGGTGGGCAGCAGCCTGCAGCTGATGGGCGCGGCGCTGGCGCGGCACCGCGTGGTGCTGGACGTGCCGTCGACGCTGCCGATGGTGGAGCTGGACGCGGTGCTGATCGAGCGCGTGCTGGCCAACCTGCTGGAGAATGCCGCGAAGTACACGCCGCCGGGCAGCGAGATCCGTGTGATCGCGCGGGCGAGCGGGGATGCGCGCGACCTCCAGGCCGGCAGCGGCGAGATGCGCATCTCTGTCGAGGACAACGGCCCGGGCCTGCCGCCCGGACGCGAAGAGGCGCTGTTCGAGAAGTTCGCGCGCGGCCAGGCGGAGTCGCACCTGCCCGGCGTCGGCCTGGGGCTGGCGATCTGCCGTGCCATCATGCAGGCGCACGGCGGCAGCATCCGGGCCGAACGCGCGACGGCGCAGGGCGGGGCGCGCTTCAGCCTGTCGCTGCGCCTGGGTCAATCGCCGGCCGTGCCGGCCTTCGAGGAAGACGGGGAACCGCAGCCGTGAGCGAGCCGCAACCGATCGCGCTGATCGTCGAGGACGAACCGAACATCCGCCGTTTCGTGCGCCTGGCGCTGGAGGGCGAGGGCTGGTCGGTGCATGAGACCGGCACCTTGCGCCAGGGTCTGATCGACGCGGGAACGCGCCGGCCGGACCTGGTGATCCTGGACCTCGGCCTGCCCGACGGCGACGGCCAGGACTTCCTGCGCGACCTGCGCGCGTGGTCGGGGGTGCCGGTGATCGTGCTGTCGGCGCGCGGCGCCGAGGACGACAAGATCGCGGCGCTGGACCACGGCGCGGACGACTACCTGAGCAAGCCCTTCGGCGTCGGCGAGCTGATGGCGCGCGTGCGCGTCGCGCTGCGGCGCAGCCAGGCGCGCGCCAGCGAGCAGCAGGATCCGGTCTTCCGCTTCGGCGACGTCGAGGTCGACCTGGCCGCGCGCCGCGTGCGCCGCGCCGGCGAGGACCTGCACCTCACGCCGATCGAGTACCGGCTGCTGAGCCACCTGATCGGCAACGCCGGCAAGGTGCTGACGCACCGTCAACTGCTCAAGGCGGTTTGGGGACCCTCGCAGGTGGAGCAGAACCATTACCTGCGCGTCTACATGGGCAACCTGCGGCAGAAGCTCGAGGCGGAGCCGGCGAGTCCGAAGCATCTGTTGACGGAGACGGGGGTGGGGTATCGGCTGATGCCCTGAGCGTGCGAGCGGCTCCCGGGGTCGCCCGCGCACGCGCGATCCTTCTCGCCTGTAGGATTGGCCGCACGCCCGGTACCGGGCGATGGATAGCCCACTCGTTCAACAGGAGACTCCCCATGATCCAGCAGGCCCAGGTCGAACTCGCCAAGACCTTCTTCGAGCAGTCCAAGAAGGCGTTCGAGCAGAACTACGCCGCGTGGAGCACCGTGCTCGCGTCGCAGAAGGCGATCATGGAATCGATGCGCGCGGCCGGCACGCCCTTCGAGGTCGCCGCCGACGAGTTCCAGAAGCTCATCGACTTCCACGAACAGCAGTTCCGCGCCACGACCGACTTCATGACCAAGATGCAGGCGGACTACGCCAAGCTGGTCCAGAAGAAGGGCAAGTGAGCCCGGCGTTCAACGACGCGCATGCGCGCGTCTTCCAGCCCGGCCAGTTGACGGTCGGGCTGATGACGCCCGTCGATGCACGGTCGGACCGGATGGCCGATGTCGACGCGGCGCTCGAGCTGGCCGAGCTCGCGGACCGGCTCGGCTTCGCGGCGCTATGGACCCGCGATGTCCCGTTGATGATCCCGCAGGGCAGCGACAACACGGCGAGCGCGCTCGACGATCCCTTCCTCTGGCTGGCCGCGCTGGCCGGCGCGACGCGCGGCATCGCCGTTGGCGCCGCGGCGATCGTGTTGCCGCTGCGTCATCCCTTGCACGTCGCCAAGTCGGCGCTGTCGCTGGACCGGCTCAGCGGCGGACGTTTCGTGCTGGGCATGGGGTCGGGCGACCGGCCGGCGGAATTCGCCGCGTTCGGCGAGGACCTCGAGCAGCGCGCCGAGGCTTTCCGCAGCCGTTGGGCGACGGTGCGCGCGGCGCTCTCGCCCGAGGCCGGCGAGCACGCGATGGTCGCGACGTCGACGGGCGGTTTCGACGTGCTGCCGCGGCCCGCGCGACGGATTCCGATGATCGTGGTGGGCTCGGCGCGGCAATCGCTGCAATGGACCGCGACGCATGCCGACGCCTGGGCGACCTACCACCGCGAGGAAGGGCGCCAGGAAGGCCGCATCGAGCTCTGGCAGCGCGCGCTTGAGCAGAAGGGCGTCGGCCCGAAGCCCTTCGTGCAATCGGTGCAGCTGGAGCTGCTGGCCGACGCGGACGCGGCACCGGAGCCGCTCGAACTCGGCCTGCGCACCGGCCGGCACGCGCTCGTCGCCTACCTGCGCCGTCTGCATGGGATGGGCGTGGCCCATGTGATGTTCAACCTCGGTCGAGGCCGGCCGGCCCGCGAGGTGATCAAGGAACTCGGCGGCGAGGTGCTGCCAGCTCTCACGGCTGGATAGCGACAGGCACGCGCGCCGGTCCCCGATCCAGGTGTCTCATCGCTGCGTCGATGTGGGTTGACGCTGCTCGCGGCACGGTGCAAGAATCGCGTCGCGCCGCCGACCCGTCGTGGTCGCCCGCGCGATCCCCCCAGCTCTTCCGGAGGTGCCCGAATGAAGACCCCGATGTTCTCCCTTCGCTGATCGCCGACGGCTGTCCGGATCTCACCCGAACGCTCACCCGAACGTTTCTCCTGCCGCGCCGCCCTGAACAGTCCCTCCGGGGACTCGCGCCGCGTGCCTCGTTTCCGCTCTCCGTCGGTCCCCTGACCCCTTCAGGACCCGCCCGCGCCAACAACGCGGCGGGCCGACGGATCGATGCATCTGATTCCCTTGTCTCTTCCCAGGCGGCTCGACATCGCGGCGACGTCGATCGCCTCGGCCGCGCCCGCGCTGCCCCTCACGGCGCTGGCCGGCCGCCACGTCGTCATCGAAGCCCTGATCGACGGTGCCGAGGTCGAACTCTCCTTTGACACCGGCGGCCAGCAGAAGCTCAGCGCCGGTGGCCGCGCGCTGGCCGGTGGCTTTGGCGATCGTCCGTTCATCCCGATGAAGGTCTGGGCGATGGCCCATGAACATCGCCTGTTCGCGGCGCTGCAGGATCATCTCGAATTGCACGGGGTGTGGAGCTACGCGATGCGCCGTGTCTGGTACGACAGCCTGCCGCACTACTTCCATGCGACCGAGGTGCTGGACCGCGGCACGAACCGCTGCTGGTCGACGGCGCGCCGTCATGCCTTGCTCGAAGGCACGCCGGTGCTGTGTGCGCCGGTGCTCTATGCCGGGCCGATGCCGACGCAGCCGCAATGGCTGGAATCGCTGCTGCGAAGGCCGGTCGCCCGCACGGCCGGCTGGCGCCGCGCCTTCGAGGCCGCCGCCTTGCGCGACGCGTTGCCGATGGCGCTGTGGGCATCGCGGTGTCCGCCGGCGCAGGCGAGCGTCTCGCTCATCGTGAAGGTCGAGGACGAACGACACGTGCTGGCGCGATTCAGGCTCGTGAACGCCGAGGAGGATGACACGACGACGTCCATGCCGGTGCTCCTGCCCAATGCGCTGGCGCCCGGCGCGGATCTCTTTGCCGCGAAGCCGGCAGTCGACTGGCGTGATCTCGGACTGAAGCCGCTGCGAGGTCTGGGCGCGCTCAAGACGCTGTCGGTCGAGGCGCTGGAGCAGCGTTGTGCGTGAGTCGCGCCGACATGGACTCAGCGCGTGGTGGACCAGTCCGGCATCCAGCGGTTCACCACCGCGCCGAGGACCTGCCGCAGACTGGCGCCGTGCGCGGCGGCGTCGCGCCGCAGCGCGTCCAGCGGCACGCGCGCCTGCGCGAGTTCGCCCGCATGGCCGATCAGCCATTGCTCCAGTCGCGCGGGATCGCTCTCCAGATGGAATTGCAGCGCCAGCGCGAAGCCTTCGACCGCGAAGGCCTGGTTCGGGCACAGCGGTGTCGTCGCCAGGCTCGTTGCGCCGTCGGGGATCTCGAACTGGTCCCCGTGCCAGTGCAGCACCGGCTGTCCGCCGGCGAGCGGCGCGAGCGCGGAAGCGAGCCCGGCTGCCGTCACGTTCAGCGGCGCGAAGCCGATCTCCTTCTTGCCGTGTGCCATCGGTCGCACGTCGGCATCGAGCGCACGCGCCATCAGCTGCGCGCCGAGACAGATGCCCAGCAGCGGCCGCCGCGATGCGAGCCGGCGGCGGATGAGCGTGACCTCGTCGTTCAGATAGGGATACAGCGCGTCGTCGTAGGCGCCGATCGGGCCGCCGAGCACGACCAGCAGGTCGACCGCGTCCAGGTCCACGTCGCGCAGATTGTCGACGCCGGCGTCCAGCGTGATGAAGCGGTCGAAGCCCCGCTCCGCTAGCACGGGCCGCAGCAGGCCGAGGTCTTCGAAGGCGAGATGGCGGATCGCGAGGACGGTCTTGGAGGTCGGCATCTCGAGGCGGCGCAAAGGACGGAGGAGCGCCGAGTATCCCTGCCGTCCGCGCGGCACGACGCATCCGATCGTCCACGCGAGTTATCCGCACGTCTCCTTGTCCCCGTCGACCGCCGTCGCGGACGTGCACGCGGACGCGGACGCGGTGGGTCGACGGGCGGTCCGCGACGCGGCGTCGACCAGGTGTCGATCAGGCTGGATGCGGCTGCCGCCCGCCCGTCGTCCCCTTGCGGATGCGCCAGGCCTGGATCGCCATGATGACCAGGAAGATCAGGAACACGACGCTGATCGCCTTCTGCAGCGCGGGATCGTCCGGGCCGGTGAACAGCGGCGCGCCGACCGGCACGCGGGTGAAGGTCTCGTTGAGGCCGGGGATCATGTGGCAGAACAGCGTGAAGCTGTAGCCCAGCGTGGTCGCATACGGCGAAAGGCCGCCGAGGAAACGCGTGCGATGCGCCGCGACGGCGACGACCAGCGTGACGAGGGTGACGATCGCCAGCACGTGCGCGATGTTGAAGCCGCCGTGGCGGAAGATGCCGAAGGCCGTGAGGCAGGTGACGACGGTGCACCAGACGTAGACGCGGCCGAAGGTCGACTGCCCGTCGATGCGGCCGTGACGGAAGAGCAAGGCGTAGCCGGCCACGAGGGCGACCAGCGCGAAGGCCGTGTGGACGGCGTCGAGGAGTGTCAGACCGAACATGCGTGCTCCCAGTTGAGCCGCATCGCCGCGGCGAGGCGAAGCGCGGCGCGCTCCTGCGGACACCTTAAGGGGTGAGCCGGGGAGCGCGCATCGGTCGGATGGGGGAGGTCGCGGGGCGGGGTTTCCCGGGGGACGTCACTCTTCGGACACGGAACGTCCGTTGCGGGGCGGCAGCGCTGGCGGGGTCGACTTGGGACTCCAGCCTTCGCGCCGGCGCATCCCGTTCTGGCGCTTCAGCTTGCCCTGATTCATCAGGCTTTCGTCAATCTCCGCATAGGGCGAGGACTCCGGACGATCGGCACGCGCGCCGGCCGGGCCGGACGCGCCGCTGTGACGGAAATCGATCTCCTCATAGTCGGAGGTCGAAGCGGCCTGGCGCGTGGACTCGCGTCGCAGGCCCGCGGGCAGGCCGTTGCGCACGGGCAGGGCGCCGATGCCGACGGGGAGTCGGTCGTAGTCGTTCTCGCGTTTGTGCGCCTTGGATTCATGGAGATGCGCGTAGTCTGACGATCCGTGCGGATTGCCGGCCGGCCTGTGGTCGTACGCGTGGCTATAGGGCTCGTCCTCCGCGGCTCCCTCCGTACTGGGCCTGCCCTGGCTCCGGATATCGATTTCCTCGTAGTCGGACAGGCCGGATGCAGGGGTACTGGTGGTTTTCATTGATGATCTCTGGCAGGTGAGTGACATGGATGCGCCATTCGCAAGCGAAGGCGCAAGGTGTCAGTCGACAGACACCAGAACAAAATTCGGCAGTCGGCCCAACGAAGGCCTTGATGCGGTCAAAATCGATCTCTGGCCGTATGGAATGCTCAAGCCGCACGCGCGCGGCTGAAAACCGGTGGCCGATCCAGCTGTCCGATCCAATGGCGGTACACGCTCGCCGCGGCGTTGCGCAGCCGCGCCAGGCGCTCGGGGAGCGCGGCCAGGATCTCGGCCTCGCTCTGCACCGTCACGCAGCGGCCGCGCCGCAACTCCTCGCGCCCTTGCGCGCACCAGTCGCGCAGGCTCTGCTCGGTCACCTCCAGATGGCTCTGGAGCCCGATGTGCGGGCCCAGCGAGAAGCCCTTGTTCAGGCAGTTGGACCCGAACAGCGTCCGCGTCGCGCCGGCCGGGATCTGGAAGCCGTCGTAATGCCAGTTGAAGCTGAGCAGCCGCTCCTCGCCGCCGAACAGGCCGCGGGCGGCCGGCGTGATCCACAGGTCGCGCCAGCCGATGTCGGGACGCGGGTTGCGGGCCACGCCCGCGCCCATGGCCCTCGCCAGCTGCTGCGCGCCGAAGCAGTGCCCCAGCACCGGCCGGCTGTGCCGCAGCGCATCGATCAGCAGCGCCTGCTCCGCACGGATCCACGGCGCGCCGTCGTGCACGCTGTGGTCGCTGCCCAGCAGCACCAGGCCGCTGAAGGCCGACGCGGTCCGCGGCAAGGCATCGCCCAGGTCGGGCCGCAGCAGATGCACCGGCACGTCGTGCGCGCGCAGGCACTGGAGCAGATAACCCGGGCCCTGCGCGGGCTCGTGCTGGAGGATCAACACCGGTCTCATGCGTCGGGATGCGCGGATGGCGCACCGTTGTTTCGAGGACTCCAGCGTAGGCAGCACCGCGTCAAGACGGGCGCAAGACCCGGCCCCGCCGTCTCAAGAGATCATCAAGAAGGCCGGGAGGCGGCGGGCCGGAGGGCGTCGGACTGCGAGAGGCCAGGCGCGGGCACTCCACGGGGCATGGGGGATCCCTCCAGGACCCCCATGCCCCATTCCGGCCCCAGTGAGACTGGATGCCTGTGCTCAGATGACAGAATGGCGCGATGAATTCGCCAGCCCCGCGCGCTCCACGCGTCTCCGTCCAGTCCGACGACTTCGACCTCAGCGCCGAAACCCTCGCGCTGCGCGCCGAGGACGGCGGCGTCGGCGCGGTGGTCAGCTTCGTCGGCACGGTGCGCGACGGCGCGGACGGCACGCCGGTGTCGCTGATGGAGCTGGAGCACTATCCCGGCATGACCGAGGCCGCCATCGAGGCCATGGTCGACGAGGCCTTCCGGCGCTTCGACATCCGCGGCGCGCGCGTGATCCACCGGGTCGGCGCGCTGCGGCCGCGCGAGCAGATCGTGCTGGTGCTGGTGTCGTCCCGACACCGCGGCCAGGCCTTCCAGGCCTGCGAGTTCCTGATGGACTACCTGAAGACGCAGGCACCGTTCTGGAAGAAGGAACACGGGCCGGACGGCGCCCGGTGGGTGGACGCGCGGGTCGCCGACGACGAGGCACTCGCGCGCTGGGGAATCAACGTGGAGGGGAACGGTCGATGAGCTGGATGCAGGTGGCGGCGGTGTCCGTCGGAGCCTCGGGCGGGGCGCTCGCGCGCTGGGGCGCGGGCTTGATGCTCAACACGAAGTGGCAGGGATTCCCGCTCGGGACGCTGGCCGTCAACATCGTCGGCGGCTTCCTGATCGGCATGGCGCTGGAATGGTTCGGGCGCTATCCCAACGACATGCTCAAGCTGCTGCTGGTGACCGGCTTTCTCGGCGGGCTCACGACCTTCTCGTCCTTCTCCGGCGAGTCGCTGTCGCTGCTGCAGCGCGGCGAATTCCTGATGGCGCTGTCCCATTCGGGCGCCCACGTGATGGGCTCGCTGGCCGCCGCCGCGGCGGGCCTCAAGGTGATGCAGATGCTGACGCAGCCCCTCGCATGAAGTGAATGGCTCCCGCCCCGGGGGGGCGGGTGGGGGTGGGGCGACTGCTGCCCCGCCCGCTTGGAGGGCGGGGATGGGGTGGGAGCGAAACGATAAAGAGTTGGGCGCGGCTCTTGCCGGAGCCACCTCTTGAGAATGGGGGACACAGTCCCCACTTCGGTCGCAACGGAGGTTTTTTCCCATGCGAGTCGACAAGCTCACCACGAGATTTCAGGAAGCGTTGGCCGAGGCCCAAAGCCTGGCGGTGACGCGAGACAACCCCTACATCGAGCCGGCCCACGTGCTGGCCGCGATGCTGGCCCAGGACGAAGGTCCGAAGGCGCTGCTGGAGCGCGCCGGCGTGAAGGTCCCGGCGCTCAAGGGCGCCGTGGACGGCATCCTCACCGGCCTGCCGCAGGTGCAGGGCGAGGGCCAGCAGGTCCAGCCCAGCCGCGACCTCGTCAGCCTGCTGCAGGCGTCCGAGAAGGAAGCCTCCAAGCGGGGCGACCACTTCATCGCCAGCGAGATGTTCCTGCTGTCGCTGGCCGACGCCAAGAGCGACCTGGCCGGCGTCGCGCGCGGCCACGGCCTGACGCGCAAGGCGCTGGAGACCGCGGTCGAAGCCGTGCGCGGCGGCCAGAAGGTCGACAGCCAGGAGTCCGAGGGCCAGCGCGAAGCGTTGAAGAAATACACGCTGGACCTGACCGAGCGCGCCCGCGCCGGCAAGCTCGACCCGGTCATCGGCCGCGACGACGAGATCCGCCGCGCGATCCAGGTCCTGCAGCGGCGCAGCAAGAACAACCCGGTGCTGATCGGCGAGCCCGGCGTCGGCAAGACCGCCATCGTCGAGGGCCTGGCCCAGCGCATCGTCAACGGGGAAGTGCCGGAGTCCCTCAAGGACAAGCGCGTCCTGGTGCTGGACATGGCCGGCCTGCTGGCCGGCGCCAAGTTCCGTGGCGAGTTCGAGGAACGCCTGAAGTCCGTGCTCAAGGAAGTCGCCGCCGACGAGGGCCGCATCATCCTGTTCATCGACGAGATCCACACGATGGTCGGCGCCGGCAAGGCCGAGGGCGCCATCGACGCCGGCAACATGCTCAAGCCCGCGCTGGCGCGCGGCGAGCTGCACTGCATCGGCGCGACCACGCTGGACGAGTACCGCAAGTACGTCGAGAAGGACGCCGCGCTGGAGCGCCGCTTCCAGAAGGTGCTGGTCGACGAACCGACCGTCGAGGCCACCATCGCCATCCTGCGCGGCCTGCAGGAGAAGTACGAGGTCCACCACGGCGTCGAGATCACCGACCCGGCCATCGTCGCCGCGGCCGAGCTCTCGCACCGCTACATCACCGACCGCTTCCTGCCCGACAAGGCCATCGACCTGATCGACGAGGCCGCGGCCAAGATCAAGATCGAGATCGACTCCAAGCCGGAGGCGATGGACAAGCTCGACCGGCGCATGATCCAGCTCAAGATCGAGCGCGAGGCCGTGCGCAAGGAAACCGACGAGGGTTCCCAGCGCCGCTTCGCCCTGATCGAGGAGGAACTCCTCAAGCTCCAGCGCGAGTACAACGACCTCGAGGAGATCTGGACGTCGGAGAAGGCGCAGGCGCAAGGCTCCGCGCATGTCAAGGAAGAGATCGACCGCATCAAGTTCCAGATCGAGGAGCTCAAGCGCAAGGGCGACTTCAACCAGGTGGCCGAACTGCAGTACGGCAAGCTGCCCGAGCTGGAGAAGCGCCTGAACGAGGCGCAGGCCAAGGAGATGGGCAAGGCCCGCGACAAGACCCAGCCGCAGCTGCTGCGCACCATGGTCGGCGCCGAGGAGATCGCCGAGGTGGTCGCCCGCGCGACCGGCATCCCGGTGTCCAAGCTGATGCAGGGCGAGCGCGACAAGCTGCTGCAGATGGAAGAGAAGCTGCATGAGCGCGTCGTCGGCCAGGACGAGGCCATCGTCGCGGTCGCGGATGCGATCCGGCGCTCGCGCGCGGGCCTGTCCGATCCGGACAAGCCGCTGGGCAGCTTCCTGTTCCTGGGCCCGACGGGCGTGGGCAAGACCGAGCTGTGCAAGGCGCTGGCGGGCTTCCTGTTCGACAGCGAGGACCACATGATCCGCATCGACATGAGCGAGTTCATGGAGAAGCACTCGGTGAGCCGGCTGATCGGCGCGCCCCCGGGCTATGTCGGCTACGACGAAGGCGGCTACCTGACCGAGGCGGTGCGCCGCAAGCCCTACAGCGTGCTGCTGCTGGACGAGGTCGAGAAGGCCCATCCGGACGTGTTCAACGTGCTGCTGCAGGTCCTGGACGACGGCCGCCTGACCGACGGCCAGGGCCGCACCGTGGACTTCAAGAACTGCGTGATCGTGATGACGTCCAACCTGGGCTCGCAACACATCATGGCGCTGCAGGGCGAGCCCGACGAGGTCATCCGCGACGCCGTGTGGGGCGAGGTCAAGGCGCACTTCCGGCCCGAGTTCCTCAACCGCATCGACGAGACGGTCATCTTCCATGCGCTGGGCGCGGGCCACATCAAGTCGATCGCGAAGATCCAGCTGCGCCAGCTGGAGCAGCGGCTCGACAAGCTGGAGATGAAGCTCGACGTCAGCGACGAGGCGCTCGACGAACTGGCCAAGGTCGGCTTCGACCCGGTCTTCGGCGCGCGGCCGCTCAAGCGGGCGATCCAGCAGCGCATCGAGAATCCGCTGTCCAAGCTGATCCTGCAGGGACGTTTCGGACCCAAGGATGTGATCCCGGTCGGCGTGGAAACGACCCCGGGCGGCGAACCGGGCGAGTTCGCCTTCGGTCGAACGGTGCATTGAGGCCTGCGGGCGCAGCCGCCGGGCGTTGCCGGTGGTTGCGGATCAGGCCCTCAGCTTTGCGAGGACCTCCGAACGGAACTCGCGCTGGTACAGCACGTAGACGACGCCGATCGCGGCGACCATCAGCGCCCAGGGCGAGAAGAACCAGCCCACCACCGGGAACGCGAGGTAGTAGCCGCGCAGGCCGTCGTTGAAGGCCTCGGCCGCCATGCCGACCACGGCGCCGGCACGGTCGGCGAATTCCTCGCGGGCCGCCGGCGCCATCTGCGCGAACTGGCTCGCCTCCGGCGCCGACGCCACCAGCAGCGCGCCGAAGGTGTACTGCCGCATGCTCCAGGTGAAACGGAAGAAGGCGTAGACGAAGATGGCCGTCAGCAAGGCCAGCTTGATGTCGAACACCAGCGTGCTGGTCTTCACCGTGAACGGCAGCTCCAGCACCAGCGCGCTGGTCTGCTCGCTCGCGCCCAGCGCGGCCAGCAGGCCGCCGATGATCAGGATGGTCGTCGAGGCGAAGAAGGACGGGCTCGACAGCAGCGCCTGGCTGACCGCGCCGTCCAGCACCCGCATGTCGCGGTAGGTCAACTGCAGCATCCACTGCCGCCGCACGCGGTTGGTGATGGCCAGCAGCGATCCCTGTCCGTCGGCATGGCGCTTGGAGAACTCGGCGTAGCCGATCCAGGTCGCGAAGAACAGGCCCAGCGCGGCCCAGTCGAGCAGCGGCAGCGCGGTCAGCAGTTGTCGGAGCGATTGCATCGCGGCAGTGTAGGGGCGCGACCCGCTCCCGCAGGAGAGGGCGGCCCTCAGGCCGCTCCCTTGCGGCGTACCGCGCCTGGCACGACGACACCGGCCTCATCCTCCCGCGGCGATGCGCCGGGAAGGTCCGGCGTGGGCTCGAGCAGACCGTCCGGCCAGACGCCAGACATCGCGGCGGCACACTGGAACAGCGCCGTGGCCGCGGCGAGCGTCAGCCCGCGGGTCACCGCGAGCCCCAGACCGGCCTCGAAGGCGTCGTCCAAGGGCACAGGCAGGTCGATGCCGATCGACTGGCAGTTGGTGCACAGGTAGCGACCTGTCTCGGCATCGAACACGACGTCGATCACATGTTTCTGCGTGGTCGCGCGCGCACGTACCAGGAGCGGCTCGCGGGCCCCGCCGTCCTGGATGCGGATGCCATGGTCCTGCGGCCATCCGTCCAATCCCATCAGCCACTGCAACCAGCGCAGCCGCGGCGTCGGCGCCACTCTGGAAGGGCGTGGAGCGGGTGCGCCGCCGGGCAGGGGCATCGGAAGGGGCATGGGGCCGTATTTCATCTGACAGCTCCGTCCGGCGGCGGCCCGTCGCGACATGCGACGGGTCCGCCTCCTCAGGGAAGTGGCGAAGTGACGGGCCTCCCGGGAGCAGTTCGCGCACGAGCGGCCGCCCGCGCGTGGCGACCGGAGGTCAGACCGGCAGGTCGAACACCAGCACTTCGGCGTCCTGGCCCGCCTCGACGGTCACCGCCGTTTCCCGCGCCATCTGCAGGGCGTCGCCGGCCCCGAGCGCCTCGCCGTTGATGGTCGCCTGGCCGCGCACCACGTGGACGTAGGCGAGCCGGCCCGCTGCCAGCGGCAATTCGGCGCGTTCATCGCCATTGAACAGTCCGGCGTACAGGCGCGCATCCTGGTGGATGGACACCGAGTCCTGCGCGCCGTCCGGCGATGCCACCAGGCGCAGCTTGCCGCGCTTGTCGGCCTCGGCGAAGTGCTTCTGCTCGTAGCCCGGCTCGACGCCCTGGCGGTCCGGCATGATCCAGATCTGCAGGAAGTGCGTCTGCCCGTCCTTCGAGTGGTTGAACTCGCTGTGCCGCACGCCGGTGCCCGCGCTCATCCGCTGGACGTCGCCGGGACGGATCACGCCCGCGTTGGCGCCGCCCGGCGTGCCGTTGCCCATGCTGTCCTGGTGCGCCAGCTCGCCGCTGAGCACGTAGCTGATGATCTCCATGTCGCGGTGGCCGTGCGTGCCGAAGCCGGTGCCGCCGGCGATGCGGTCCTCGTTGATCACCCGCAGCGGGCCGAAGCCCATCCGGCGCGGGTTGTGATAGTCCGCGAACGAGAAGCTGTGGAAGCTCTTCAGCCAGCCGTGGTCGGCATATCCGCGATCCGAGGACTTGATGACTTCACGCATGTCGATGCTCCTTGTCTGGCCCGTGGTGGTGGGCCTTGCCTGTTTGCGATGGCTTCACTGTAGGGACGCGGGACTCTCCCGAGGGGGAGGGGGCTTGAAGCCAGCATTCAAATAAGATGAAGGAATGCCACAGCAAGACAAACGACGGGTGCTGACGCCGGAAGCGCTGGCGATGATGGACAGCATCGCGCGCAGCGGCAGCTTCGCCGCGGCGGCGCGGGAGATGGGAAAGGTGCCCTCCGCGTTGACCTATTCGGTGCGCCAGCTCGAGGACGCGCTGGACGTCCTGCTCTTCGACCGCAGCTCGCGCCAGGCGGTGCTGACCGCGGCGGGGCACGAGCTGCTCACCGAAGGCCGCCGGCTGCTGCAGGAGATGGACGCGGTCGCCAACCGCGTCAAGCGCGTGGCCACCGGCTGGGAGAGCGAACTCACCATCGCCTTCGACGACGCCATCGCCCGGCGCGCGATCTTCGACCTGATGGAGGCCTTCTACCAGCAGGCCGAGGACGGCAAGCCGCCGCCCACGCGGCTGAAGCTGCGCACCGAGGTGCTGTCGGGCACCTGGGAGGCGCTGATCTCGGGCCAGGCGGACCTGGCCATCGGCACCAGCGCGCAGCCGCCGGGGAGCTCGGTCGTGTGCGAGGTGCTGGGCCCCATGGAAATGGTGTTCTGCGTGGCGCCGCATCACCCGTTGGCGGGATTCGAGGGGGTGCTGACCTCGGCGGAAATCGCCCGGCATCGCATCGTCGCGGTGGCCGACACGGCGCGCAGCTTGGCGCCGATGACCGTGGGCGTGGTGCCGGGTCAGGAGGTGCTCACCGTGCCGTCGATGGCCATCAAGCTCGAGGCCATGCTGCGCGGCCTGGGCGTGGGGTCGCTGCCCACGCCGATGGTGCGCCGCCATGTGGACGCGGGCCGGCTGGTCCAGAAGGAGACCTTCCAGGGCAAGCGCATCTCGCCGATGCACTACGCCTGGCGCAACACCCACCATCGGCCGGCCAAGGCGCTCGCCTGGTGGCTCGACCGGCTCCGGAGCGAAGCGACGCGGCGCTCGCTGCTCGAGCAGCACGAGGGCCTGCTGCTGTGAGGCTGGGTGTGAAGCTGGGCGTGAGCAAGGGAGGCGGCATCGCGCATGCGGCGCCGGATGACGTGCTGGCGTCGAACGGCCTGGGGGATGGTGGCGCCGCCGCCGAGGTCTCGGACATGGCAAGTCCGGCTGCATCGCCCAGGGGCGGCCGGTACGTGGGACGGTTCGCGCCGTCGCCGACGGGGCCGCTGCACGAGGGCTCGCTGGTGGCGGCGCTGGCCAGCTGGCTCGACGCGCGCGCACACGGCGGCCGCTGGCTGATCCGGATCGAGGACGTCGACCGGCCGCGCTGCCCGTCCGGCGCGGACGCGACGGTGCTGTCGCAGCTCGCCCAGGTGCGGCTGCTGCCGGACGAGCCGCCGGTCTGGCAGTCGACGCGGGACGCGGCATACCGCGACGCGCTGGATCGCCTGGTCGCGGCGGGATGGGCCTATCCCTGCGGCTGCTCGCGCAAGGACATCGCCGAGGCGATCGCGGCGCAGGGCGGTCAACGCGAGCGGCATGGCGAGCTGGTCTATCCCGGCACCTGCCGCCAGGGATTGCGGGGCAAGCCGGCGCGGGCCTGGCGGCTTCGCACGACCGCGGCGGTCGACGGCGAGGCGCCGCTGCGCATCGACTGGGAGGACCGGCGCCTCGGGCGCCAGACCCAGGACCTGGGCGAGGAGGTCGGCGACTTCGTCCTGCTGCGAGCGGACGGGCTGTGGGCCTACCAGCTGGCCGTGGTCGTCGACGACGGCTGGCAAGGCATCACCGACGTGGTCCGCGGCGAGGACCTCGCCGACAACACGCCGCGGCAGATCCGTCTGCAGGAATTGCTCGGACTGCCGCGTCCCCGCTACCTGCACACGCCGCTGGTGCTCGGCGGCAACGGCGAGAAGCTCTCCAAGCAGAACGGCGCGCAGGCGCTGGACCTGGGCGACCCGCTTGCCGCATTGCAACGCGCCGGCACCCGGCTGGGACTGCCGGCCATGGCGGCGGGCACGATCTCCGACTGGCTGGCGCACGCCGTGGCGGCGTGGCCTGTACGCCAGCCCTGATCGCCGATCCCGGCCCGTCCCGCGGTGCGCTCGTCAGCCCGCGCCGATGCCGGGAGCTCCAGCGGCTGGCATGATCACGCTTTTGCATTTCGGGATGCCGCCGGCATTCCTCTTCCAAGGAACCCTCGATGAAGACGACCGACAGCGGCCTGCAATACGACGACACCACCCCCGGCACCGGCGCCACCGCCAAGGCCGGCCAGGATGTGAAGGTCCATTACACCGGCTGGCTGTTCAAGGACGGCGAGAAGGGCGCCAAGTTCGATTCCAGCAAGGACCGCGGCGAACCGTTCGAGTTCGAACTCGATGGCGGCATGGTCATCAAGGGCTGGGATGAAGGCGTCCAGGGCATGCAGGTCGGCGGCACCCGCGTGCTGGTGATCCCGCCCCAGCTCGGCTACGGCGCGCGCGGTGCCGGCGGCGTCATCCCGCCCAACGCGACGCTCATGTTCGAGGTGGAGCTGCTCGGCGTGTCCGGCGGCGCCGAGGCCATCGAACTCAACCAGCTCGCCACCACCGCCAGCGGCCTCCAGTTCGAGGACGCCAAGGAAGGCGACGGCGCCGTCGCGGAAGCCGGCAAGCGCGTCACCGTCCACTACACCGGCTGGCTCTACAAGGACGGCCAGCGCGGCCGCAAGTTCGACTCGTCCAAGGACCGTCGCGATCCGTTCCGCTTCCACCTGGGCGCGGGCGAAGTCATCAAGGGCTGGGACGAGGGCGTCCAGGGCATGAAGGTCGGCGGCACCCGCTTCCTGGTCATCCCGTCCGAACTCGGCTACGGCGCGTACGGAGCCGGCGGCGTCATCCCGCCGCATGCGACGCTGCTGTTCGAGGTGGAACTGCTGGCCGTCTGATCGCTGGCAAAGGGCGCTCTTTCTGACTGCCCAGTCCGCTGGCCCTCACCCCCGCCCTCTCCCGCAAGCGGGAGAGGGAGCAGGAAGCGTGGTGGTTCCATGCGGTAGACGCGGTGCATTCTCACTCCCTCTCCCGCTTGCGGGAGAGGGCGGGGGTGAGGGCCAGCGGCGGCGGCAGTACCGACGCCTCTTTCATCCTCCGGCGAGCTTGATGAGTTGCTCGGCGGCTCGACGGGTTTCGCTGCTGCTGGCGTCGAGCAGCTCGACCCGGGGCGCATTGGCCAACTGCGGGAAGTGGTTGGTGAGCGAGCGTTCATACCCGGGGTCGTAGTGATCCCGCATGAGTTCCCCGAAGACCTCGGCCCACTGGCCCGCGAGTGCCATGGCTTGCCAGCGCGCGACGCGTTCGCGGCCGCGCAGCGTGACCAGCCCGCCGATGAGCGCATTGAAAGCCTGGGGATCGGTCTTGAAGTGGGCGTAGTCTTCGAGCAGAAGCTGTACGCGCCCGGACTCGGCCATGTCGATCCAGACGCAGCGCCCCTGTTGGCGCAGCCGCAGGTGGAGCGGTTCGGGCAACTGGACGCCGCCGATCTTGCGGCTCTCGCTTTCGACGAACACGGGCCGCGCCGGATCCAGCCCGACCATGGCCTGCCAGAGCGCCGTATCGAAGGCCTTCTGGCTGGGCTGCGGCTGGTCGGGCAGGGCGCCCAGCACCGAGCCGCGATGCCGGGCCAGCGCTTCCAGGTCGAGCACCTGCGCCCCTGCGTCGGCCAGCGCCTGCAACAGGCGCGTCTTGCCTGAACCGGTGCGGCCGCACAGCACGACGAAGTCGAAACGGGCCGGCATCTCCGCCACGGTCTTGATCACCTCGCCGCGGAAGGCCTTGTAGCCGCCCACGAGCTGGAGCGACTTGAACCCGATCTGGTTGAGGAACCAGTTCATCGCGCCCGAGCGCTGGCCGCCGCGCCAGCAGTACACCAGCGGCCGCCAGTGCTTCTGCATCAGCGGCCGGTTGGCGTCCAGGTGGTCGGCGATGTTGCGCGCCACGATCGCGGCGCCGAGCTTGCGCGCCTCCAGCGGATCCTGCCGGTAGAGCGTGCCGACGATGCGGCGCTCGTCGTTGTCCAGCACCGGCCAGTTGATCGCGCCGGGCAGACGGTCCTCGGCGAACTCGGCAGGCGAGCGCACGTCGATCACGGTGCTGAAGCCGTCGAGGCGCGCGAAGGCCTCGGCCGACGGGATGACGTGGTACTGGCTCATGCCCTCATGCTCTCATGGCCCTCATTCATGGCCCTCATTCATGGCCGTCTTGCCGGGTCCGTCGACGCGGCGGCTCACTGCACCGCCAGCGCGTCCAGCAGCTCGGTCTCGATCTGGATCTGCATCCGGCTCTGCTGCAGGGCCGCGCCGTCGAGCAGGAAGGTGTCCTCGACCCGCTCGCCCAGCGTCGAGACCTTGGCCAGCTGCAGGTTGATGCCGTGCCGCGCCAGCACCCGCGCGATCGCGTACAGCAGCCCGGCGCGGTCGGTCGCGCTGACCGACAGCAGCCAGCGCTGCGCGCGTTCGTCGGGCCGCAGCGCGATGCGCGGCGTGAAGGGGAAGCTCTTCACCCGCCGCGACAGACGGCCCTTGCGGGGCTCGGGCAGCGGTCCCTGGGCCACCAGCGCCTGGCCGAGCTTGGACTCCACCAGCGCCGTCAGGTCGCGGTGGTGCAGGTCCAGCTCGGGCGCGATCACCTGGAAGGTGTCGAGCGCGTAACCGGTGCGCGTCGTGTGGACCTTGGCGTCCAGGATGTTGAAGCCGGCGCCGTCGAAGTAGCCGCAGATCCGCGCGAACAGGTCCTGCTGGTCTTTCGCGTACACCAGCACCTGCAGGCCTTCGCCGACCGGCGAGGGCCGCGCCCGCACCACCGGCGCCAGGCTGTCGACATGCCGCCACAGCGCCCGCGCATGCCAGGCCAGGTCCGGCGCGTCATGCCGCGCGAAGTAGCTCAGGTCCAGCGTCTTCCACAACGCGTCCTCGGTGCCGGGCAACTGCGCCTTCAGCGCCAGCTCCTGGCGCGCCTCCTGCTTGCGCGCCTCGATCTCCGCGGCCACGTTCAGCTTCGCGCCGCCCAGCGCCCGCAGGGTCAGCCGGTACAGGTCCTCGAGCAGCTTGCCCTTCCACGCGTTCCAGACCTTGGGGCCGGTGCCGCGGATGTCGGCCACCGTCAGCAGGTACAGCGCCGTCAGGGTGCGCTCGTCCTTCACCTTGCGGGCGAACTGCTGGATGACCTCCGGATCGGACAGGTCCTCCTTCTGCGCGACGCGCGACATCGTCAGGTGGTGCTCGACCAGGAACACGACCAGCGCCGCGTCCGCCTTGGACAGCTGGTGCGCGCGGCAGAAGCGCCTGGCCTCGGCCGCGCCGAGGTCGGAATGGTCCCCGCCGCGTCCCTTGGCGATGTCGTGGAACAGCGCCGCGACGTACAGCGCCGACGGCCGGTCGAACTGCGCCGCCAGTTGCGAGCAGAACGGGTACTCGTGCGTGTGCTCCGGGATGAAGAAGCGCCGGATGTTGCGCAGCACCATCAGGATGTGCTGGTCCACCGTGTAGACGTGGAACAGGTCGTGCTGCATCTGCCCGACGATGCGCCGGAACACCCACAGGTAGCGTCCCAGCACCGAGGTCTGGTTCATCAGCCGGAAGGCGTGGGTCTGCCCCTGCGGCTCCTCCAGGATGCGCATGAACATCGCGCGGTTGGCCGGGGCGCGCCGGAACGCGCTGTTCATCAGGCCGCGCGCGTTGTACAGCGCCCGCAGCGTCTTGGCCGACAGGCCCTTGATGCCGGGCGTCTGCTGGTAGATCAGGAAGGTCTCGAGGATCGCATGCGGCTCGCGCTCGTAGAGGTCGTCGGTGGCGATCTCCAGCATGCCGCTGCGTTCGAGGAAGCGGTCGTCGACGCGTCGCAGCTCGTTGTCGCGCGTGCCGTTGATCTGTTCTTCCAGGTTGAGCAGCGTGATCTGGTTGAGCTGCGTGACCGCCTTGGCCGCCCAGTAGTAGCGGCGCATCAGCTTCTCGGAGGCGCGCAGCGAGCGCGTGGACTCATAGCCGAAGCGTTCCGCCACCGCCGTCTGCAGGTCGAAGACCAGCCGGTCCTCGCGGCGCTTCGCCGCCAGGTGCAGCTGGCAGCGGATGCTCTTGAGCACGCCCTCGTTGCGCTGCAGCTGGCGGGCCTCGAAGGAGGTGATCAGGCCCTTGGCCGCCAGCTGGGGCCAGGTCTTGCCCAGGCCGGCGCCGCGGGCGATCCAGACCAGCACCTGCAGATCGCGCAGCCCGCCGGGGCTTTCCTTGATGTTGGGTTCGAGCGCGTAGGGCGTCTCTTCGTACTTGGTGTGGCGCTGGCGCATCTCCAGCGTCTTGGCGCGCATGAACGCCCGGGCATCCATCGCCGCGCAGAAGGCCTTGTCGAACCGCTTCACCAGCGGGCGCGATCCCGCCAGCCAGCGCGACTCCAGCAGCGCGGTCTGGATGGTGACGTCGCCGGCGGCCTCGTCCAGGCATTCGCGCAGGCTGCGCACCGACGAGCCGATCTCCAGCCCGATGTCCCAGCAGGCGGTGATGAAGGCCTCGATCGCCTGCTTGAGCGGGCCGGGCTGGTCGGGCGTCACGCCGTCCGGCAGCAGGTCGGGCAGCAGCAGCAGGACGTCGACGTCCGAATGCGGGAAGAGCTCACCGCGGCCGTAGCCGCCCACCGCGACCAGGGCCGCGTCCGGCGCCGCCGCGGCGATGCCGGACTGCGTCCACAGCGCCTGCAGCGTGCCGTCGACATGCCGCGCCAGCAGTCGCATCAGCCGCGTGGCGGCCGAGACGCTGGCCTTGGCGGCGGCGAAGTCGTCCAGCAGCCGCTGCTTGCCGGACTTGAAGTGCTGGCGGAGTTCGGCGACGGAGGACGGGCCGGGCAGCGGACCGGACAGGGAGCCGGCCTCGCCGGGCGTCCTGGCGTTCATGGGCGGGCCGCGACGCTCAGGCCGGCACGGCCTGCGGCGACACGAAGGCCGGCGGCGGCGGCGAACCGGCGGACTGCGTCAGGATCTCGTAGCCGGTCTCCGTCACGAGCACCGTGTGCTCCCATTGGGCCGACAGCGACCGGTCCTTGGTGACGATGGTCCAGCCGTCGCCCATCTCGCGGATCTCGCGCCGGCCGGCGTTGATCATGGGCTCGATCGTGAACACCATGCCGGGCACCAGTTCCTCGAGCGTGCCGGGGCGGCCGTAGTGCAGCACCTGCGGTTCCTCGTGGAACTTCTGGCCGATGCCGTGGCCGCAGAACTCGCGCACGACGCTGAAACCGGCGTTCTCGGCGAAGGTCTGGATGGAATGGCCGATGTCGCCCAGGCGCGCGCCGGGCTTGACCTTCTGGATGCCCTTCCACATCGCCTCGTAGGTGAACGAGCACAGCCGCTTGGCCGCGATCGAGCCCTCGCCGACGACGAACATCCGGCTCGTGTCGCCGTGCCAGCCGTCCTTGATGACGGTGACGTCGATGTTGACGATGTCGCCGTTCTTCAACGGCCGGTCGTTCGGGATGCCGTGGCAGACCTGGTGGTTGATCGAGGTGCAGATCGACTTCGGGTACGGCGTGTAGCCCGGCGGCTGGTAGTTCAGCGGCGCGGGAACGCCCTGCTGGACGTTCACGATGTAGTCGTGGGCCAGCTTGTCGAGGTGGTCGGTCGTGACGCCCGGCTTGACGTGCGGGGTCAGCATGTCCAGCACCTCGGACGCCAGACGGCCGGCGATGCGCATGGCGTCGATGTCGGCGCCGGTCTTGATCGTGATGGTCATAGGGTCGCCATTTTAGGCGACCGGCCACCCCAATGCAGGGGGGCGAGCGTTCCCCCTCCCGAGGGGACGCTCGAGGGGCCTCATTCAGCCCAGACGATGACGCCCGTGTAGGCGGTCACCAGCACCACGATGCCGAAGGCGATCCGGTACCAGGCGAAGGGCGTGAAGCTGTGGCTGGCGATGTACTTCAGCAGCCAGCGCACGCAGATCCAGGCGCTGACGAAGGAGAAGAACAGGCCCACCGCGAACAGCGGGATGTCGCCCGTCGACAGCACCGAGCGCTCCTTGTACAGGCTGTACAGGCCGGCGCCGATCAGCGTCGGGATCGCCAGGAAGAAGCTGAAATCGGTCGCGGCCTTGCGCGACAGCCCCAACAGCATGCCGCCGATGATGGTGGCGCCGGAGCGGCTGGTGCCCGGCACCATCGCCAGGCACTGCACCAGGCCGACCTTCAGCGCGTCCATCGGCGTCATCTGGTCCACGTCCTGGATCCGGACCGCGGTCTGCTGGCGGCGCTCGGCCCACAGGATGATGAAGCCGCCGATGATGAAGGTGCTCGCCACCACGACAGGGGTGAACAGGTGTTCCTTGATGACCTTGCCGAACAGCAGGCCCAGGATCACCGCCGGCAGGAAGCCGATGGCCACGTTGAGCACGAAGCGGCGGGCGCGGACGTCGCTGCCCAGGCCGGCCGCCGTCTCGCGCAGGCGCTGCCAGTACACGATGATCACGGCCAGGATCGCGCCGGTCTGGATGGCGATGTCGAACACCTTGCCGCGGGCGTCCTCGAAGCCGCCGAGCAGCGCCCCCGTCAGGATCAGGTGGCCGGTCGAGGAGATCGGCAGGAATTCGGTCAGGCCCTCGACGATCCCCATGATCGCGGCCTTGATCAGCAGCACAGTGTCCAAACTTCGACTCCGGAAATGCCGCCTCGCTCGGGGGTGGAGGCGGGTCGGCGGGGATCATAGCCGCGCCTCGAACCCGGTTTGCCGCAGTGCAGCACCCGGATGGGCGGTCCCGGCGTCAGGGTTCCGTGAAGGCCTTCAGGCCCTCTTCATGGGCTCCGTGCCAAGGGGCGCTCGGAGGGCGGTGCTTGACCGGCTTGAAAGGCCGCCGGTACATTACTGACCGGTTAGTCAGTTATGGACTGCCCAGACCCCGCGCGCTGCGCGCGCCCCTCACCCCCACCCTCTCCCGCAAGCGGGAGAGGGAGCCAGAAGATCCGTTCCTTCACCATGCCTCGCGCTTCCGCCAAGACCGCTTCCCCGGCGCCGTCGTCTCCCCGACAGCGGCGCAAGGAGGCGCGGCCGCAGGAACTGCTCGAGGCCGCCCTGTCGCTGTTCGTCGAGAAGGGCTTCGCTGCCACCCGTTCGGAGGAAGTCGCCGCCCGGGCGGGGGTGTCCAAGGGCACGCTCTACCTGTACTACCCCTCGAAGGAGGAACTCTTCAAGGCGGTGGTGCGCGAGGCCATCGGCACCAAGATCGCCGAGGGCGTCTCGGAGCTGGGCAAGCACCAGGGCTCGATGGCCGAGCTGCTGACCTGGATGCTGTGGAGCTGGTGGGAGCGCATGGGGCTGACGCCCGCCGGCGGCATCCACAAGATCATGATGAGCGAGGCCGGCAACTTCCCGCAGCTGGCCGCGTTCTACAACGACGAAGTGATCGAGCCCAGCTGCGCGCTGCTGGCCGAGGTCGTGCGCCGCGGCGTCGCCTCGGGCGAGTTCCGCGAGGTCGACCCCGACGCCTGCGTGATGGTGCTGATCGGCCCGGTGCTGCACCTGGTGCTGCACCAGCACTCGATCGGCGCCGCGGGCGCGGTGCACGACCACAAGCCCGAGCCCGAGAAGGTGCTCGCCCTGCAGCTCGAGCTGATGTTCGAGGGGCTTCTCAACCGCCCGGGCGGGCCGCGCGATCCGGCCGCCGCCCCACGGGCCGCCTAGAATACCGCCCGCATTACCGACCGGATTCCCGACCGCAGTTGGCGCGCCGTGCGGCGCCAGAGGACAGAACATGAATTTCGAACAAGCCCGCTTCAACATGATCGAACAGCAGATCCGCCCGTGGGATGTGCTGGATACCTCGGTGCTGGCCCTGCTGGCCGTGGTCAAGCGCGAGGACTTCGTGCCGGCGGTCTACCGCAACGTGGCCTTCACCGACGTGGAGCTGCCGCTGGCCAACGGCCAGAAGATGCTGCCCCCGCGCGTCGAGGCCCGCTGGATGCAGGAGCTGCAGGTCGAGCGGCACGAGAAGGTGCTGGAGATCGGCACCGGCAGCGGCTACATGGCGGCGCTGCTGGGCCACAAGGCGCAGCAGGTCTTCACCGTCGAGCAGGACGCGCAACTGGTCTCGGGCGCCCGCGACGCGCTGCGCCGCAACGGCGTGCTGAACGTGACCGTGGTCGAGGGCGACGGCACGAAGGGCCTGCCCGCCGAGGCGCCGTTCGACGTGATCCTGCTGTCGGGCTCGGTGCCGCAGGCGCCGCAGGCGCTGCTGGACCAGCTCAAGATCGGCGGCCGCATGGGCGTGATCGTCGGCGACGAGCCCGCGATGACCGCCCGCATCATCACCCGCACCGGCGAGCGCGAGTTCACGACGAAGAACCTGTTCGAGACCGTGGTGCAGCGCCTGGACGGCTTCGACACGGGCTCGCACTTCAGGTTCTGACGGACGCGCCCGGCGCCAGCAGCCCATCGCGCTTTTTTGCCGTCACGGGGTGCGCAGACTGCAAGTCGTCGCATTTCTTTCGAGACTGGCGGGGGAGGTGACCTATAACCTCGCCCGCGGCACCGGGGTTGATCGGAGGCGATCAATCCGGCGGTGCCGAGGTACTGAATCCCGGCCGCGGTCCTCCGCGGCCGGTCCGCAGTTGGATCGATCCGAAGAACATCACATCGACACGAGGATGCCTCATGGCCGCTGAACGCCGTCCGTCTCCGACTTCCCGCCTGCCGCGGTTCTCCCTTCTTGCCGCGGCGCTCGCACTGGCGACCGGAGCGGTCCAGGCGCAGAGCCTCCAGGAGATCTACGACAAGGCGCGCGGCTACGACGCGACCTACCTGGCGGCGCGCGCGGTGGCGGAGTCGGCGCAGTACCGCTACGGCCAGGCGCAGGCGTTGGCGCGCCCCAGCGTGGGCCTGGGCGTCGGCGCGACGCGCAACGAGGTGGACCTGCCGGCGATCCCCAACGGGCAGGGCGGCACGGTCAACTCCGGCTGGCAGGGCAGCACGGTCAGCAACGCCGGCCTGAGCGCCAAGTACGCGATCTTCAACCGTCCGAACGCCGGCAGCATCGAACAGGCCCGCCTGGGCGTCGACGTCGCCCAGTCCGATCTGGACACGGCCGAGCAGGACCTGATCGTCCGCGTGGCGCAGGCCTATTTCGACGTGCTGGCCGCCAAGGACACGCTGTCGACCTCGAGTGCGAACAAGGCGGCGATCGCCGAACAGCTCGCCTCGGCCAAGCGCAACTTCGAGGTCGGCACCGCGACCATCACCGACACCCGCGAGGCGCAGGCCCGCTACGACCTGGCGACCGCGCAGGAACTGGCCGCCGACAACGACCTGCGCGTCAAGCGCGTGACGCTGGACCAACTGGTCGGCATCGTCGGCGTCGAGCCGCGTCCGCTGGCCGTGCCCGTGGCGCTGCCGCCGGTGGCGCCGTCGACGGTCGAACCCTGGGTCAGCCAGGCCGAGGGCGGCCATCCGGCCATCCGCAAGGCCCAGCTGGGCCTGGACATCGCCCGGATCGAGATCGACCGCGCCCAGGGCGCCCGCTATCCGACCGTGGACCTGAGCGCGTCGCTGGGCATCCAGCGCCAGACCGGCGAGGGGGTGAACTACACCGGCAACACCAAGCAGGGCTCGCTGGGCGTGTCGGTGAACCTGCCGGTCTACACCGGCGGACAGATCACCAACCGCATCAAGGAAACGATGTCGCTGGAGGAGAAGTCCCGCAACGACCTCAACTTCGCCCGCCGCAGCGTGGAGGAGGGCACCAAGCGCGCCTTCTTCAGCGTGCAGTCGCTGCAGGCGCAGGTCAAGGCCTACGAGGCGGCCGAGTCCTCCTCCAAGCTGGCGCTGGAAGCGACCCAGCTGGGCTACAAGGTTGGCGTGCGGGTCAACCTGGACGTGCTGAACGCCCAGACCCAGCTGTTCACGACGCAGCGCGACCTGGCCAAGGCCCGCTACGACGTGCTGGTGAACAGCCTGCGGCTGCGCCAGGCCTCGGGCCAGCTGCGCCCCGAGGACGTGGCGGCGATCAACACGCTGCTGGCCCGCTGACGCCGCTGAGCCCGCCGGGCTCGCGTGGCGCATGACCAAGGCCGCCCCCGGGCGGCCTTCGTCCATCCGGGACGGCGGGTGACAGGTCTTGCGCATCGGACGCGCGACAATCGGCGCCCATGTTGTATGTGATCTCTCCCGCCAAGTCCCTCGACTACGAGACCCCCACGCCGGACGCCGTCGCGGCGCTGGCGACACGTCCGCAGTTCGTGCCGCAGTCGGCCGAATTGATCGAGATCCTCAAGACACGGTCCGCCGCGGACATCGGCGGCCTGATGGACATCTCGGAAGCGCTCGCGAGCCTGAACGTGGCGCGATTCCAGGCCTGGTCGACCCGCTTCACCGACAAGAACAGCAAGCCGGCCGTGCTGGCCTTCAACGGCGACGTGTACGACGGCCTGCAGGCGTCGACCTTGTCGATCGACGACCTGCAATGGGCGCAGCGCCACCTCGCGATCCTGTCGGGGCTGTACGGCGTGCTGCGGCCGCTGGACCGGCTCCAACCCTACCGGCTGGAGATGGGCACGGCGCTGAAGAACGACAAGGGCGGCAACCTCTACGCCTACTGGGGCGACACGCTGGCGGAGCACCTGAACGCGCACAGCGCGCAGCTGCCGTCGCCGGTGATCGTGAACCTGGCGTCGCAGGAGTACTTCAAGGCGGTCGCGCGCAAGACGCTGAAGCCGCGCGTCATCGAATGCCAGTTCGAGGACTGGAAGGGCGGCCGCTACAAGATCATCAGCTTCTTCGCGAAGCGGGCGCGCGGCCTGATGGCGCGCTACGCGATCCAGCATCGCATCGGCACGCCGGCCGGGCTGCAGGACTTCGCCCTCGACGGCTACGCCTACGCGCCGGAGGCGAGCGCGCCGGACCGGCTGGTCTTCCGCCGCCGCGTCGCCGATTGAGCGGTCCATCGGGGCGAGGTGTCGACCGCGCCCGACATTCGCCCGACATCCGGCCGACATTGGGCCGACATTGGGCACACCGGGATACAGGCAGACACCGTCGAGTTTGATACCGTCGCGACCATGAGCAATTCGCAATACCTCACGCCCGAACTGCGCGAATGGGTGGCCACGCAACTGCGCAATGGCATCACGCGCGAGGCGCTGTTCCAGGCCATGCTGACCAGCGGGTGGCAGCCGGACATGGCCCAGCAGGCGCTGGCCGAGCATCGGCCGTTCGAAGCGCCCTTGACCCTGCCCGCGCTGCCGGAGCCCGTGGTCGAACCCGGCTCGCTGCCCGAGCCCGACCTCGGCGAGCAGCGCAGCGTGCTGCTGCCCGACGGCCACCGGGTCGAGATCGTCATGGCGCTGCAGCGCCCGCGCGTGATCGTGTTCGGCAACCTGCTGTCGGAGGCCGAGTGCGACGCGATCATGGCGTCCGCCGGGCAGCGCCTGGCGCGCTCGGAGACCGTCGCGGCGCAACGCGAGGGCAGCGAGGTCAACGCCGCCCGCACCAGCGAGGGCATGTTCTTCGAGCGCGGCGAGAACGAGGTCGTCGCGCGCATCGAGCGCCGCATCGCGACGCTGGTGAACTGGCCGCTGCGCAACGGCGAGGGGCTGCAGGTGCTGCGCTACCGCGCCGGCGCCGAGTACCAGCCGCACTACGACTACTTCGACCCCCGCCATGCGAGCAGCAAGGCGATCCTGGAGCGCGGCGGACAACGCGTCGCGACCATCGTGATGTACCTGAACACGCCGCCGCGCGGCGGCGCGACGGTGTTCCCCGACATCAAGCTCGACGTGATGGCGCAGAAGGGCAACGCGGTCTTCTTCAGCTACGACCGGCCCGATCCGGCGACGCTGACGCTGCACGGCGGGGCGCCGGTGGTCGAGGGCGAGAAATGGGTCGCCACCAAATGGTTACGTCAGGGCGAGTTCGTTTGACGCGGCCTTCACCGGCCGCCCGCTAGACTGACGCGCATCACCCCGAGCGCCGGCCTGGTCCGGCGCCGTTCGAAGAAGGAAAACCTCATGAAGTCGTTGATCGCCGCCCTGGGCATCGCCGTGCTGACCACCGTCGCGCAGGCGCAAGGCCAGCCGCAGGCGCAACCGATGCCGCCCGCCACGGCGCCGATCCCGGCCGCGCATGCCGACATGGCGGCGCCGGCGGCGCAGGGCGCCGCGCCGGCCAAGTCCTCCAAGTCCGCGAAGGCGGCCAAGTCCGGCGGCAAGCAGAAGGCCGGCGCGACCAAGACCGCGAAGAAGGGCGGCAAGCAGACGGCCACGAAGAAGTCGGGCGCGAAGAAGCCGGCGCAACACGCGTCGTCCGGCAAGTCGGGCTCGAAGAAGGTGGCCAACGCCAAGCCGAAGAAGAGCAAGCAGCGTCATGCTGCCGCTTGAGACCTCCGCTTGAGGCCTCCGCCTGGGCGTGCCGCGCAAACAAAAAAGCAGCCCGAGGGCTGCTTTTTTCGTTGGTACCCGGGACGGATCCTGGGCGGCCAGGCGTCTCAGACGCGCTTGCGGTACTCGTGGGTCCGCGTGTCGATTTCGATGTTGTCGCCTTGCGCCACGAAGATGGGCACGGGGATCTCGAAACCGGTGGCGATCTTGGCGGGCTTCAGGACCTTGCCCGAGGTGTCGCCCTTGACGGCCGGCTCGGTCCAGGTCACTTCGCGCACGACGCTGGTCGGCATTTCGACGGAAATGGCCTTGCCGTCGTAGAACACCACTTCAACTTCCATGCTGTCCTGCAGGTAGTTGATGGCGTCGCCCATGTTTTCGGCTTCCACCTCGAACTGGTTGTACTCGGCGTCCATGAACACGTACATCGGATCGGCGAAGTACGTGTAGGTGCACTCCTTCTTCTCCAGGATGATCTGGTCCATCTTGTCGTCGGCCTTGAAGACGACTTCGGTGCCGGAGTTGTTCAGCAGGCTCTTCAGCTTCATGCGCACGGTCGCGGCATTGCGGCCGCCGCGGCTGTATTCGGTCTTCAGCACGACCATGGGGTCCTTGCCGTGCATGATCACGTTGCCGGCGCGAATTTCTTGAGCGATCTTCATGATGATTCCGGGAGATTGGTCCGGGCACAGTCACATGGATGCTTGGAGATCCGAACTGTTCCGGCGGTGTGAGGCGTTCGGCGCAGGTTCGGAGAACCGCGCGTCCTGAACGCGAAAAGCCGCGCATTCTAGCTCGAAAGGCCCCTCACGCGCCACCCGGCCGGCCGGCAAAGGCTTGGAGCTGGGAGGTCAGATCCGGCTGCGCGGCCAAATTCGCACGCCAGGCCCCCGCCTGCGCGCGGGCAGGCGCCAGCTCGCGGAGCACGGCGGCCGCCTCGCCGCGCCAGGGGTCGAGGCCGTTCCAGGCGCGGGACAGGGCGCGCCAACCGGTGCGCAGCGACTCCGGCGCGCCGGCCAGCGATTGCGCGAGGAAGGCGTCCAGCTTCGGCCCGTGGGCGCCGTCGTCCTGGAAATAGATCTGCCAGAGCATCGGCCGCCCCGCCCATTGCGCGCGGACGAAGGAGTCCTCGCCCCGCACCAGGTTCAGGTCGCAGGACCAGAGCAGCCGGTCGTAATCGTGCTGCGTCAGGTGGGGCAGGGCGATCGCGCGCTGTCCAGCGTTGAGCAGCGGCGGCAGCGCGGTCTGCGGCGCGCCGGGGCACAGCAGGAGCAGCCAGCCGGGACCCAGCGCCGCCAGGAACTCCGCCAGCGGCGCCTGCGGATAGGCGAACAGGCTGAGGACGCGCTCGCCCGGTGCCGGCGCCCATCCGCGCCTGCGCAGCCAGGCGGCGCCGTCGTGCGCGTCGACCGCCTCGATCAGGCCCGGCTCGCGCAGCAGCCCGCCGGTGCGTTCATTGAAGCCCGGAAAGAAGAAGCGCTTCTCCAGCCCCGCGCCCGGCCCGCTGAACTGCGGCGAGCCCAGTCCATGGCTGCGCTCGACATAACTTTCCGCGCTGAGGTACTCCAGGTTGATCCATGCCGGCCTGACCGGACGCGCGGCCATCGCGGCCACGAAGGCCTCGGGCAGTTCGCAGCCGAAGGTCTCGACGACGACGTCCCCGGGCGAGGCCGTCGCGCTCTGCGCCCAGGGGCGGGAACTCAGCCCGTCGACCGCCTCCGGTTGCATCCAGGCGAGCGGGGAGAGGTCGTCGGCCCACAGGCGCGCGCGTTGACCGCGCCGCGCGAGGTCCCGTGCCAGGCGCAGGCAGACGCCGAGGTCGCCGTAGTTGTCGATGACGCGGCAGAAGATGTCCCACGCCGGCCTGTCAGGAGACAGCGCGGCGGGGACGGATTCGGAGCGAAGGTCGGACATCGGGGAATTATCAGACGGCACAATCGCGCCCCATGAGCACGTCCCCAGCCGGCGCCAGCGAAGTGCCGACGCCGAATCCCTCTTCCGATCCGACCGGCGACACGCCCGTCGAAGCGTCCAGCGGCACGCCCGCCGACGAGTGGAACGCCCAGTCCGCCGCCATCGAGGCGGCGGAGTCGCGCCGCGTCGCCGACATGGAGCGCGCCGCGCGCGAGGTCCGCGACCGGCTGCTGGCCGAGGTGCTGGCGCTGCCGGCGCTGCCCGGCGTCTACCGCTACTTCGACGCGCAGGACCATGTGCTCTACGTCGGCAAGGCGAAGAACCTGAAGCGGCGCGTCTCGAGCTACTTCCAGAAGGACCACGGCGGCACGCGCATCGGCATGATGGTCGCGCGCATCGCGCGGCTGGAGACCACGGTGGTGCGCACCGAGGCCGAGGCGCTGCTGCTCGAGAACAACCTGATCAAGGCGCTCAACCCGCGGTTCAACATCCTGTTCCGCGACGACAAGAGCTATCCCTACCTGCGGCTGTCCGGCCATGCCTGGCCGCGCATCAGCTACTACCGTGGCGCGGTCGACAAGCGCCACCGCTACTTCGGGCCCTTCCCCAGCGCCTGGGCGGTGAAGGAATCGATCCAGCTGATCCAGAAGGTCTTCCAGCTGCGGACCTGCGAGGACACCGTGTTCAACAACCGCAGCCGGCCCTGCCTGCTGCACCAGATCCACCGCTGCACCGGACCCTGCGTGCCGGAAGGCCAGACCGACGACTACCGGCGCAACGTCAGCAACGCGGAGCGTTTCCTGCTCGGCGAGACGCAGGAGGTCATGGACGCGCTGCAGGCGCAGATGATGACGCACGCGGAGCGCTTCGAGTACGAGCAGGCGGCCGGCATCCGCAACCAGATCACCGCCTTGTCGAAGGTGCTGCAGCAGCAGGCCGTCGACGAGAACAGCGCCACCGGGCGCGACCGCGACGTCGACATCCTCGCGGTGAAGATCCAGGGAGGGCGCGCCTGCGTGAACCTGGCGATGGTGCGCGGCGGGCGGCACCTGGGCGACCGGGCCTACTTCCCCAAGCATGTCGACGACGCGACCGCCGTGCAGCTGCTGGAGGACGAGGAACCCGTGCCCGGGGAAGGCGAGGGCTCCGGCGAAGGCGCGGGTGCCGGTGCCAGTGCCGCGCGCGCGACGCCGCCCAGTCCCGAGCGCCAGGTGCTGGAAGCCTTCATCGCGCAGCACTACCTGGAGATGACGGTGCCGTCGCTGCTGGTGCTGTCGGAGGCGGTCGACCCTGCGCTCGCGGAGGCCCTGAGCCTGCAGGCCGGCTACCGCGTCACGACGCAGGCCCAGCCGCGCGGCCAGCGTCGCATCTGGCAGGAGATGTGCGTCAAGGGCGCCGAGATCGCGCTGGCGAGACTGCTGTCGGAGGAAGGCTCGCAGCAGGCGCGCACGCGCGCCTTGATCGACGCGCTGGACCTGAGCGTCACCGAGCTCGACAAGTTCCGCATCGAGTGCTTCGACATCAGCCACACCGCCGGCGAGGCGACGCAGGCGTCGTGCGTGGTCTTCGAGGGCCACCAGATGCAGAGCGCCCAGTATCGGCGCTTCAACATCGAGGGCATCACCGGCGGCGACGACTACGCGGCGATGCGCCAGGTGCTGACACGCCGTTACAGCCGCATGGCCGAGGCCGCCCAGAATGGCACCGGACGGATGCCGGACCTGGTGCTGGTGGACGGCGGCAAGGGGCAGGTGTCGATGGCGCGAGAGGTCTTCGAGGAACTCGGGGTGGACCTGAGCCTGATCGTCGGCGTCGAGAAGGGCGAGGGCCGCAAGGTCGGGCTCGAGGAACTGGTGTTCGCGGACGGCCGCGAGAAGGTGTACCTCGGACGCGACTCGGCGGCGCTGATGCTGGTCGCGCAGATCCGGGACGAGGCCCACCGCTTCGCCATCACCGGCATGCGGGCCAAGCGCGCGTCGATCCGCACCGGCGGTTCGCGCCTGGAGGACGTGCCCGGCGTCGGGCCGAAGAAGCGCGCGCAGCTGCTGCAGCGCTTCGGCGGCGTGCGCGGCGTGGCCGGCGCGAGCGTCGAGGAGCTCTGCAGCGTCAAGGGCATCTCGCGCGAACTGGCCGAAGAGATCTATCGCGCGCTGCATTGAACGCCGCGCGTCCATCGGGAATCCAGACATGACATCGAACGAACGAAGCGCCGCGATCCGCGCCGCCCGCTGGGCCGGCAAGGTGGCGCTCGCGCTGGTGCTGGCGGGCTGCGGCACGCCGACGCAGCGCCAGCCGGAGCGCGCGCCTGTGCAGGACGCGCCGCGTCCCGTCGCGACGCCGGTCGCACCGAGCGGCCCGGTGCCGACCTCGCCGGCGGTGCGCCGCGGCCTGCCGCTGCCGGCGCCGCATGCGGTGAGCTCGCACGAGGACCTGCGCCGCCAGGCCGCGCAGCGCATGGTCGCGGCCAATCCCGACGGCACCTACCTGGGCGAGGTGCCGCCGGAGCTGCTGGCGATTCCGGTGCTGGAGATCGAGCTCAACCAGGACGGCTCCATCAAGCACATCCGCGTGCTGCGCAAGCCCACGCAGGCGGAGGACACGATCGACACCGCGATCGCGGCCGTGCGTCGCGCCGCGCCTTTCGGCGACGTGAGCCGGCTGCCCAAGCCGTGGAAGTTCGTCGAGGTCTTCCTGTTCGACGACGACCGGCGTTTCAAGCCCCGCACGCTCGACGACTGACGCCAGGGTGAATGCCCGGATGAATGCCAGGATGACGGCCGGGACGACTCCCAGGACGAATGCGTGAAGGCCGACGGTCCGGCCTCGCGAAACTGGGCAACAATGCGCCCATGTTCTGGACGCTGCCAACCCTGCTGACCTGGGCCCGCATCGTGGCCATCCCGCTGATCGCCGGGGTGTTCCACCTGCAGATGACGCCCGCCCATCAAAACCTGCTGGCCACCGTCCTGTTCATCACGGTGGCGCTGACCGACTGGGCGGACGGCTACCTGGCGCGCAAGCTCAACCAGACCTCGTCCTTCGGCGCCTTCCTGGATCCGGTGGCCGACAAGTTCCTGGTCTGCGCGGCGCTGCTGGTGCTGCTGGAGCAGCAGCGCGTGGACGCGCTGGTGGCGCTGGTCATCGTCGGGCGCGAGATCGCGATCTCCGCGCTGCGCGAGTGGATGGCGCAGATCGGCGCGTCGCGCTCGGTGGCGGTGCACATGCTGGGCAAGCTCAAGACCACGGTGCAGATGGTGGCCATCCCCTTCCTGCTGTACGACGGCACCTTGTTCGGCCTGGTCCACACGCGGCTGTGGGGCACCTGGCTGATCTACCTGGCGGCGGTGCTGACCATCTGGTCGATGGTCTATTACCTGCAGAAGGCGCTGCCCGAGATCCGGGCCAAGGCGCGCTGATTCCCCCGCCGCATCCCCCTCCGCATCCTCCGCTGAATGCCGCGCCGGATCCCTCGCACAGTGCGCCGGGGATTCCTCGTTCGCGGGGCGTCTTGAAACAGCGTGTGAAGAGTGCGTTCGGATGCGGCTGTCGAGCGGCTGTGGAGCGGCTTTCAAGTGGCTTTCAAGCGGGGTGCTGTCCCCTGGGCGACTGGCGCGTGCCCCCGTTGTATCGGGACTTCCCCCTTGTCTTGGCGCGAGGGCAATGCGTCTAGAATCCGCTTCCCGCGCCGTTCGGGCGGCCTGGCAAACCAATGAGGGGGTACCTTCGTGAACAAGTCCGAATTGATCGAGCACATCGCCAAGCAGGCGGACATCTCCAAGGCGGCCGCGGGGCGCGCGCTGGAGGCCGTGATCGGCGGTGTGAAGACCACGCTCAAGAAGAACGGGACGGTGTCGCTGGTGGGCTTCGGCACCTTCAGCGTCACGAAGAGAGCGGCGCGCACGGGTCGCAATCCGCGTACGAACGAGGCGATCAAGATCAAGTCGGCGAAGGTGCCGAAGTTCCGTCCGGGCAAGGCCCTGAAGGACGCTGTGAACTGAAGGATTCCGGGCGCTTAGCTCAGTTGGTAGAGCACCTCCCTTACACGGAGATTGTCGGCGGTTCGAGCCCGTCAGCGCCCACCAGAAAACCGAGGCGAGTCCGCGTGATCCGTGGACTAGAATGCCGCGGCCCAAAGGCGAACCCCGGTTCGCCTTTGTCGTATGTGAAATGACCTGAGGTTGTTGATGTTTGATTTCGTACGCAAGCACACGCGGCTGTTGCAGTTCCTGCTGCTGATCGTGATCCTGCCGTCCTTCGTGCTGGTCGGCGTTGAAGGCTACAGCCGCTTCATGGACGGCAGCAACGCGACGGTCGCGACCGTCGACGGCCGCAAGATCACGCAGTCCGACTGGGACCAGGCGCAGAAGACGCAGGTCGAGCGCATGCGCCAGGAAGCGCCGACGATGGACCCCAAGGTCTTCGACTCGCCGGAAGTGCGCAAGGACGTGCTCGAGAACCTGCTGCGCGAACGCGTGCTCAACGCCGTCGTGGCCGACGAACATCGCACCATCAGCAACGATCAGCTGCTGGAGATGATCCGCACCGATCCGCAGCTCGCGCCGCTGCGCGACGTGGAGATGGCCAAGCGCATCGCCGCGCAGCAGGGCCTGACGGTGGACGGTCTCCTGCAGAACGTGCGCCAGAGCCTGCAGGTCAACGGCGTGCTGGGCCCGATCGCGCAGAGCGCGCTGCCGGTGCAGTCGAGCGCCGGCCTGGCCTTCGACGCGCTGCTGCAGCAACGCGAGCTGCAGTTCCAGGCCTTCGCCGCGAAGGAGTACGCCGCGACGCTGACGCCGAGCGACGCGGACCTCGAAGCCTTCTACAAGGATCCGAAGACCGCCGCGAAGTTCCAGCTGCCGGAAAGCGCCGACATCGAGTACGTGGTGCTGGACGCCGCCTCGCTGCAGGCCGGCGTGACGGTGCCGCAGGATGACGTCAAGAAGTTCTACGACGAGAACAAGACCCGCTTCACGACCGATGAAGAGCGTCGCGCCAGCCACATCCTGATCAAGGCCGGCGCCGACATGTCGGCGGCGGACAAGGCCAAGGCGAAGGCCAAGGCCGACGAGCTGCTGGCCGAGGCGCGCAAGAACCCGGCGGGTTTCGGCGAGCTGGCGAAGAAGAATTCCGAGGACCCGGGCTCGGCCGCGAACGGCGGCGACCTGGACTTCTTCGGCAAGGGCGCGATGGTCAAGCCTTTCGAGAACGCGGTCTACGCGCTGAAGAAGGGCGAGATCAGCAACGTGGTCCAGTCGGACTTCGGTTATCACATCATCATGCTGACCGACGTGCGCGGTGGTGTGCTGCGTCCGTTCGACGAGGTCAAGGCCGGCATCGAAGCCGACCTGCGCCGCCAGCTCGGGCAGAAGCGCTACACCGAGCAGGCGGACAGCTTCAGCGACATGGTCTACAGCGATGCGAAGTCGCTGCAGCCGGCGGCTGACAAGTTCAAGCTGACGGTCCAGAAGGCCACGGTGCAACGCAAGCCCGCGCCGGACGCGACGGGCGTGCTGGCGTCGCCGAAGCTGCTGGAAGCGGTGTTCGCGCCGGACTCGCTGAAGGAGAAGAACAACACGGCCGCGGTCGAGGCGGGCGGCAACCAGCTGGTGTCGGCGCGTGTCGTCGCCTACAAGCCGGCGCGCGTGCCGCCGCTGGCCGAGGTCAAGCCGGCGCTGACGGCGGCGTGGGTGCAGGAGCATGCGGCGCAGGCCGCGAAGAAGGCGGGCGAGGCGCGTCTGGCGGAGCTGCAGAAGGGCGGCGATGCCAAGGGCCTGGGCGAGCCGGTGGTCGTGTCGCGCGCCAAGCAGGGCGTGCTGCCGCAGAAGGCGATGGACCAGGTCCTGCGCGCGGATGCGTCCAAGCTGCCGGCGTATGTGGGCGTGGATGCGGGCAATGGCGACTACCTGGTCGTCAAGATCGGCAAGATCCTGCCGCGCGATCCGGCGCTGATCGATGCCAAGCGCGCCTCCGAGCAGTACGCGCGCGCCTGGAGCGCGGTCGAGATGGCGGGGTACTACAACGCGCTCAAGGCCGAGTACAAGGCGACGATCAAGCCGGCAGCGCTGAAGGCGACGGCGGCGGCATCGGCGCCGGCGAACTGATCGCCGCGAGGACGGAAAAGGGCGGCACTCGCGCGATTCGAACTTTTTTCAAAAGAATCGCAGAAAGTGCTTCCCACAGAGGAAAAAAGTGGCCATAATCTAAGGCTTCTCCGGTGGTGGCTATAGCTCAGTTGGTAGAGTCCCAGATTGTGATTCTGGTTGTCGTGGGTTCGAGTCCCATTAGCCACCCCACCCGATAAAGAAACGCCCGCAAGACGCAAGTCCTGCGGGCGTTTTGCTTTGGGTCCTTGGAATCACTATCCGGTGGCATCCGCATTGGCCGCCCGCAATGGATCGGACGCTTGCAGCCGGTCCAATGGATTCTTCGGCCCCGAATCTGCGGATGCTCAGCGAGTGCCAGGTCCACGCCTTGGCCAATTGACGTAAGCCACTTTCTCAGGGTGCCGAGCCATGCAAACCTTGGTTGAGCTGCGGGCGATGAGGTCGTTGCCCAGTCTCAAACCAAGGAAATTTAACTTGACGAGTTCTCCTCTGCCGAACCCGGGGAACACCCGCCTCGCCTCCGGATCGGCGACTGCAGGAGGTCCTCAGCAGGTGCTGTATGTCAACAAGGTCGGAAGCGATGGATGGCTGCAGGCCCTCGATGCAGGTTCGAACCAGCGCCTGTCGCTGTTCAAGTACGCGAAGGTTGCGGACGTTCAGAGCCGCGCTGGGCGTACCTACTTCAAGGTCATGGAAGGCGCGGCCAAGGGACGTGTGCTCAGCTTGACCGACGCCAATGCGAAGGAGCACCTGGGCAGCATTGCGCCCAAGAGCACGCCAGCGCACATCACGGTGACCTACGGCAAGTACGAGGAGAACTGGTACTCCCAGGCCCGAAATGAGCGTCTGTCGCAGCAGACCGCGGTGCTGGATGTGGCGGGCATCAAGTCGACGGTGACCATGAACACGGTCTGGGGGACGGGGTTCTTTCCGCTGCCGCCCGGAAGCTATACGGTGCTCCTGCCGGACGTCCCGCATGACGGCAACATGACCCGCTTCTACCGGCGAGTAGAGCCGCAGCTCGTGTTCGATCAGGTCTGGTTCCCCATCCTGTTCGGCAACAACAGCCGCTATGTCCACATCGGCAACGTCTCGGACGGCTGCGTGACGGTGATGGACTTCGCGCGTTGGCCGGCCATTCACGAGACGCTGCTCAGCCATCGAACCGCAGACGGCAGAGGGGTTGCGCTTCTGACGGTCAAGGGCAAGCCGGAGCGCGAACGATGAGCAGAACAGCGATCTCTCGAGTCGCTTGTGCGGCCTGCATGATTTCGCTGCTCGGTCTTCAGCTTGCCTGCGCCGGAGAGCCGAGCGCCAGCGAAGAAGACTACAAGGCGGCAGCAGCGCTCAACGCCGACGGCGATAGAGCCTACCGGGAAGGGCAGTTCAGCAAGGCCCTCAAGGCATACATGAACTCCTATCCCAACCACCCCAATGCGCATGCCTACCTGATGGCCGGCGATGCCTATTGGCGGGCAGTGCTGGCAGCCAACCCGGCAGTGGAAACATCCAAGGCGAAGGGTGCCTGTTCGCTGACGAATGCGTACTTCGCGCAAGATGCCGCGCGGAGCCTGGAGCAGTACTTTCGCCCAGGCCTCGCATTGGCCGACAAGGAGCCTGCGGGCGCCAAGGATCCGGGCCGGCTCCACCAACGTTCGCGCGCTGCGGCGAGTTGCCTGAGTGTCGTGCAGAGGAAGTACGACGCCCTGCCCAAGACCGCGTGCGTGGACCTTCAGGAAGTGGCGGCGTGCATCGGAGATCCGCTCAAGCCCTGACAAGCGCCACTCGGTCGTGGCTCCATCGGTCGCGGTGATGAGGAATTGAGCTCGTCGGTTCACACCTAACCGGTGGCATCCGCATTGGCCGCCCGCAACGGATCCGAAGCCTCCAGCCAGTCCAGCTCGTTCTCGAGCGCATGGAAGGCGTCATCGCCGATTTCCGCGGCGTCTCGCATCGCGAGCAAGGTCGCACGTGCGGCTTCAAGCGCCCTCTCATAGGCCGCGTCGTACTCGGCCCCGAACGAAGCGAAGGCGCTCCCCGAGTCGTGCAGCGGCCGCCCCAGGTGCATCTTCAGGTTCTTGCGCACCAGCTCGATCGCTGGCGTGGAGTCCGTCGGCAGGCCCGCGAAGGCCGCCTCGAGCATCCGTTGCCGTGCCGCGGCTTCTTCGTCGCCCACCGGGTCGCCATCACGCAGATGGAGTAGACGCAGCAGCGGCTTGAGCGTCAGCCCCTGGATGAGCAAGGTGCCCAGCACGACAAGGAACGCGGTCAGCACGATGAGGTCGCGGCCCGGGAACTTCTCCGGCAGCGCCAGCGCCGCCGCCAGCGTCACGATGCCTCTCATGCCGGCCCAGGAGATGACGATACCGCTGCCGACGGTGGGCTTCAGCATCAGCCGCGCGACCTTGATGCCGCGGTGCCTGCCGAACAGCTGGAGCATCCGGTTGAACGCCATGTGCCAGCCGATCCGCACGACGATGACGGTCACCAGCACCGCCGCGGCCACGCCCAGGTATTGATCCCGCGTCGCCGCCGGCAGCTCGATCAGGATCGGGCGCAGCTGCAGGCCGATGAAGATGAACGCGAAGATGTTCAGCGCGAACACCACCGTCGCCCACACGGCGTTGGTGGGAACGCGCACGCGCGCCTCGATGCGTGCCGGTGCCAGGCGGGCCAGGGTCATCGCGAAGCAGACCGTCGTGAGCACGCCGGACAGGCCCAGGTGCTCGGCCATCTGCCACACCGCCACGGTGCCGACGAACTGCAGGATGATGGCCGTCGGGATGTGCTGGACGCGTTCCAGCAGGCGCTGGGTCAGCCATCCCAGCACCGGTCCCACGACCAGGCTGCCGATCACGCTGAGGACGAACGCCGGCGCCACCGCCTGGAACGAGAAGCCGCCCGCGGCCACGGCGCCGACGGCCAGGCGGTAGACCAGCAGCGCGCTGGCATCGTTCAGCAGGCTTTCGCCTTCGAGGATGCCGAGGATGCGCTGCGGCGGACGCAGGGGGCGCAGGACCGCGGTGGCCGCCACCGCATCGGGCGGCGCGACGATGGCGCCGAGCGCGATCGCCGCCGCCCAGGGCAGGGACGGCACCAGCGCATGGGCGACACACGCGACGGCGGCGGTCGTCAGCCCGACCGCGACCACGACGAGGCTGGTCAGGGGCAGCCAGTTGTCCTTCAGGTCCCGCAGCGACGCGTCATAGCCGGCGTCGACCAGGATGGGCGCCACGAAAAGGGCCAGCACCAGGTCCGGCGGCAGCGTGAGATGCGGCGCTCCCGGCACCAGGGCGAGCGCGGCACCGCCCAGGGCGAGGAAGACAGGATAGGGCGCTCCGAGCTTCCTCGCCGCGGCAGCCAGGAGGATCGCCGCCACGAAGAGAAGAAGGACCTGTTCGAGCTCGTGCATGGATCGAGTATGTCAGCGCACGGCGGACCAGGCATCGGTGCATGCCTGACGCCTGAAACGCGAACCCTCCCGAGCGGCGATCCTCGGCAAGACCCTTCGCGCGGCCTCGGCTCGCTGTCGTTGTCCGAGGCGATCCCAGGAGCAGCGCGCGCTCGCGGCGCCGCCTGGGACCGCCACGACGCTCCTTGCCGAATGCGAATAGTGAATGCGACGGATTGCTCGTATTCTCTCGGCAATGCGATGACTTCATCGCGTTTCGCCGGACCGTTCCGACGCATCCCTCCAATACGCATCCCTCCAGTACGCATCCCTCCAGTACGCATTCCTCGAATACGCATTCACGACCATGACCACGACGCTCAACGACGCTCCCCTGTCCCCGCTGCTGGACCGCCTGTTCGCGCAGGCCGACGCTGCGACCAGCCCCGCCATGGCGGACATCTCCCGCGAGGAACGCCTGCGCCTGATGCGCAGCAAGACCGAGTACCTCGACCTCTACGGCCGCTTGAAGGACCTCTGGCTGCCCGTGTCGCGCGAGACCGGCGCGCTGCTCTACCTGCTCGCCCGCAGCAGTGGCGCGCGCCACATCGTCGAGTTCGGCACCTCCTTCGGCATCTCCACGCTGCACCTGGCCGCGGCCCTGCGCGACAACGGCGGTGGCCGCCTGATCACCAGCGAGTTCGAGCCCTCGAAGGTGGCCCAGGCCCGCACCCATCTCAGCGAAGGCGGCGTCGCCGACCTGGTCGAGATCCGCGAGGGCGATGCGCTGCGCACGCTCGCCGTCGGCCTGCCCGACACCATCGACCTCGTGCTGCTGGACGGCGCGAAGTCGCTGTATGCCGACGTGCTCGACCTGCTGGAAAGCCGGCTCCGTCCCGGCGCGCTGGTCGTCGCGGACAACACCGACTTCTGCCCCGACTACCTGGCCCGCGTGCGCGCGCCGGGCGGCGGTTATCTGTCGGTGCCGGTGGGCGACGACGTCGAGCTTTCGATCCGCCTGGGCTGAGGCGAGCATGAGCCGTCCCCTCCACGCGCCGCCCGGCGCTTCCCTCGGGCCTTCCGCCGGCAACGTCTTCCTGACGCTGCTTCCGCTGACGCTCACCGTCTTCGTCGGCTTCCTGACCATCGGCATCCAGCTGCCGGTGCTGCCGCTCCACGTCCACAGCACCTTGGGCATGGACGAACTCATCGTCGGGCTCGTCGTCGGCGCGCAGTTCGCGGCGGCGTTGCTCTCGCGCGCCTGGGCCGGCAACTTCGCCGACCTGCGCGGCACGCGCGGCGCAGTCCGCCTCGGGCTGCTGCTGGCTTCGGGCTCGGGCATCGTCTACCTGCTGTCGCTGCTCTTCCTCGGCCATCCCGCCGGCTCCGTCGCGGTGCTCGTCGCGGGACGCGTGCTGCTCGCGCTCGGCGAGAGCCTGCTGGTGACCGGCGCCATCGGCTGGGGCATCGGCCTCGTCGGCCCCCAGAACACTGGCAAGGTGATGGCCTGGATCGGCAGCGCGATCTACGCGGCCTTCGCCCTCGGCGCGCCGCTCGGCGTCGCGCTGAACGCGCACCAAGGCTTCGCCGGCATCGCCGCAGGTGTCCTCGCGATCCCGTTGCTGGCGTTCGCCATCGTCTCGCGCACACCCGCGCTGCCGCCGTTGACGACGCGCCGCACGCCGTTCTACACGGTGCTCAGCGCGGTGAGCGGCCCCGGCCTGGGGCTCGCCTTGTGCAGCGTCGGCTTCGGCGTGATCACGGCCTTCATCGCGCTGCTCTTCGCCGCGAAGCGCTGGGGGGATGCCTCGCTCGCGTTCACCGCGTTCGGCGTCGCCTTCATCGCCGCGCGGGTCCTGTTCAGCCATCTGCCCGACAAGATCGGCGGGGCCAAGGTCGCGATCGTCTGCGTGCTCATCGAGGCCGTCGGGATGCTGCTGATCTGGCGCGCCGATTCGGCCGCCGCCGCGTACGTCGGCACCGCGCTCGCGGCCTTCGGCTACTCGCTGGCCTTTCCCGGCTTCGGCGTGGAAGCCGTCCGCCGCGCGCCGCCGCAGGCGCGTGGCCTGGCCGTGGGCGCCTACGTGGCCTTCCTCGACCTCTCGCTGGGCATCGTCAGCCCGCTGGCCGGCGCGTTGGCCAAGGCACGGGGCGTCGAGGCGGTCTATCTCGCCGGCGCCGTCGCGGTGGCGCTGTCCGCGGTCGTGGCGCTCGCGCTCATGCGCCCGACGGTTCAAGAGACCGCGCGGACCTGAGTCCGCGAGGGACTCGCACGCGAATCGCTCAGGACGCCTGGCGACGGCCGGGCTTAGGCGGAAGGTCCAGGCTCGCGATGTACGCGCAGAACATGTCCGAGACCGCATTCGCGTAGACCTTGATCTCCGCAGCGGTGCGCGGGCGGGACGAGAAGTCGTGCCCGACCGCGCCCAGCGTGTTGAGCACGAGGTCGCCGGCCAGTTGGCGAGCTGCTTCCGATGCCCGTGGGGCGGCTGCCTGCATGAACCGCGCCATCGTCGAATGGAAGGCGTCCTTGGCCTCGATGGCTTCGGGCGCGTCGCGATACAGCGGCGCGGCGTCGTTCAGCGCCAGGCGCATGCCGGCCTCGTCGCACTCGGACTTGATGAAGGCCAGCACCAGCGCCCGCAGCCGCTCCAGCGGCGGCTTCTTCCCGTCGTCGAGGAGGCGGGCGAGCGTCGCGCTGGTCTGGCGCCACTCGTCGGTCTGCAACCTGAACAGGATCGCCGCCTTGTTGGGGAAGTACTGATAGAGCGATCCCACGCTGATGCCGGCCTTCTCGGCCACGCGCGCCGTGGTGAAGCGGGCCGCGCCTTCCTTGGCCAGTACCTGCGCCGCCGCCTCGAGGATGGTCGCGACAAGCTCCGTCGAACGGGCTTGCCGGGGTTGCTTGCGGGAGGCGATCTGAGGCGGCGGGCGGCTGGGCATGCGATGTCCGGTGGTCGATTGAATCGTGATGAATGAATGCGACGAATGGATCGCATTCTATCGACCTCATCCGGCACTGCGGCGATCTAGCGGAGCAGGGGCTCGAGCCGCTGGCGGACCAAGGCGGAGGCCGATTGCATCGGCGGCCGCAGTTCGTCGAGCATCGCGCCGCCCGCCGCGAGTGCCGCCTTCAGCAAGCCGGGGTTCGGCTCCGCGAACAGCGTCTCGATCAGCGGCACCAGCTCGCGCCAAAGCTGCCGCGCCTCGGGCAACTGACCGCTTGCCATCGCCGTCATCAGGCCGACGAAACGCTCGGTACGCAGGTGCGCGCTCGCCGAGATCGCACCGGGCGCGCCCAGTGCGAGGTGCGAGAAGAGCTGCAGGTCCTCGCCGGCGAGCACGGCCAGCCGGCCATCGGCGAGCATCGCCTGCGTCTTTCCCAGGTCCCCGCCGCAATCCTTGATCGCGGCGATGCGGGGATGGGCGGCGAGCGCCAGCAGCGTGTCCCGATCGATGGTGGTGCCGGTGCGGTAGGGGATGTCGTAGACGACCAGCGGCAGCGCGCTGTCGTCCGCCAGCGTCTCGAACCAGGCGCGCACGCCGGCCTGTCCCGGGCGGATGTACTGCGGCGCGGACACGAGCAGGCCGCGCAGTGTCGGGCAGGTGTCGCGCGCGATGCGGCCGGCCTCGCGCACCTTGGCCCGGGCATGCCCCAGGTGCTCGCCGCCGAGGCCGAGGATGAGCGGCAATCCATCGGCATGGGCGGCGACGGTCGCCAGGCAGTGCCAGGTCTCGTCCTCGTCCAGCGAGGCGGCTTCCGCCGTGGAGCCGCCGACGACGAAGCCGGCGATGCCGCTCGGCGTGAGGCGCCGGGCCAGCGCGGCGAGCGCGTCGTGATCGACGCGGCCGTCCCGGAACGGGGTGACGAGGGGGATCCAGAGGCCGCCGAAGGCGGTGTGGGTCGCGGTCATGCAAAGGTCCTTTCGAGAGTCGACCGAGGGTTCGACCGTCGAGGGAGCGACGCGCGGGAAGAGAAGGGAGAGAGCCACCATCCGGTCCCGTCGTTCATCCGACGACGGAACCGCAGCTCCGGTCAGATGAGCTGGGATTTCTTGGCTTTGCGCGGCACGCTGGCGCCCGCGGCGGGAGCCGGGGAGGGCAGAGCGGGGTGCAAGCGCATGAAGGGAGCATAGCCGGAAACCATGTGACGCCACGACGTGTACTCCGAAGCCGCCTGCTGGCGGCGAAGCCACCAAGCGCGCTGGTGGATGGAGATCGGAGCGGCTGCGTTGGACACGATGCAAGGCGATGCGCCTGACAAGGCGGTGGACGGACCGGCGCGGTGGCCGGCATGGAAGCGATGGCTCTGCACGCTGCTGGTCATTGGCGCGGGATGCGGTTGCGTCGTCGGCTATCTATTCGTCAAGAACATTGCGATCCCGACGCGTCAGCACGCCGAA